>ERZ1034719.2-NODE-2-length-267150-cov-18.980872_pt1 | contig 267150 bp, 211 predicted proteins | sample MGYA00520703_ERZ1034719 | MGnify/ENA primary metagenome ERZ1034719 (study PRJEB33766, sample SAMN09781716) | gut metagenome | biome: gut microbiome | host: Homo sapiens | place: Madagascar | study: EMG produced TPA metagenomics assembly of the PRJNA485056 data set...
GAACTCTATCAAATATTTTTAACTATTTTCGGATTTTAAAGTGTCAAACTACCGGGTCAACGACGCCATCGACCGCTGCGTGGTCTACAGGGAAGCCACCCCGCAATTCCTCGCCACTTTCGACATCACTGAATATTCCGGCTTCAGCATCTACCTGCCGTGTGCCGGCACCCCGCTTCTTGACTCCTATTATAAGAAGGAACCTTGGAATAAGGCCACGGGGCTTGTGAGGTAACTAAAATATTCCTATCTTTGCGGCGCAATTACAAAGCGTACCGCGCTTTTGGTGCAATGGGGTTCCGGGCAGTCCGGAACTGAGTAACACATTTTAAACAACAAAACAATGAAGCATTTTGAGCTTAACGGCAAAGTCCGTGAAGTCGGCAACAAGGCCGTCATCAAAGCGATCCGCAAGCAGGGTCTCGTTCCTTGCAACCTCTACGGACCTGGTCTGGAGAACGTTCTCTTCACAGTAACTGAAAGAGACCTTATGGGAATCACCCACACTCCGGCGTCATTCATCATCGACATCAAACTTGACAACGGCAAGGCCTACACAGCTGTCGTTCACGAGCTTCAGTACCATCCGGTAAAGGACAACTGCCTTCACGCTGACTTCCTCGCGGTAACTGAGGACAAGCCTATCGTCATCAAGGTTCCTGTTGTAGTGAGCGGTCACCCAGTCGGAGTACAGAGAGGTGGTAAGTTCGTTCTCGTCAGCAGAGAGGTACGCATCAGCGCCCTGATGAACGATCTTCCTGACACTCTCAACATCAACGTTACCAAACTCGACATCGAGAAGCGCATCGTAGCCGGTGACATCAAGCTTGAGAACGTGACCGTGGTAACTCCTAAGTCAACCATCATCTGCGCCGTGAAGTCAACACGTCAGATCGCAGCGCAGCTCGCCCACGAGGAGAAGATGGAAGGTGCAGAGGAGCATGAGACTGAATCAACTGAGGAGACTGCTGAGCCGGCTGCTGAATAAACCGGAGCAGACCTCTGAAGAAGACACTGGCATGAACTACCTTGTCGCAGGATTGGGAAACATCGGCGCGGAGCACGCTTCTACCAGACACAATATGGGGTTTATGGTGTTGGATGCCTGGGCTCAGGCATCCAATACTGTTTTCAGGACGGAACGTTACGGTGACGTGGCCGAGATTTCATTCAAAGGACGGAAGTTCTACCTTCTGAAACCTTCAACCTACATGAATCTCAGCGGTAACGCTGTCCGCTACTGGATGGACAAACTCAAACTTCCGCTTGAGAACCTCATAGTGATCTGCGATGACCTCAACCTTCCGTTCGGCACGATCAGGATGCGCAAGAATGGAAGCGATGGAGGGCACAACGGACTGAAGGACATACAAGCACGGCTGGAAACCACCCAATGGGCCAGAATAAGAATCGGGATCGGTAATAATTTCTCCCGGGGAGCCCAGGTTGACTATGTGATCGGGGAACTGACCGCGGATGAGAAGGCGGCTGTTCCGGAAATATGTGACAGAGTGATCGAAGGAATCAAGAATTTTTCCACCATTGGACCTGACAGGGCGATGAATATGCTAAATGTCAAGCCTAAAAAAGACGAAAAAGGGGCATAAAGTGTCAGAAAACCAGCCTTTTTTACCGGAAAAATTTGTTAATTTCATTTTTTTACATAACTTGCGCTCACATTTAGAGACGATTACATTTATATTACATTAATAATCCAACTATTCACTAAAATTAGAACAAAATGGAGAATCTTGTCGCTAAAATCAAAGAAGAGCTCAACGTGTTCGTAGAGAACGCTGACGCTCAGGTAGAAAAGGGTAACAAGGCCGCCGGCGCACGCGCGCGCAAGGCCGCTCTCGAGCTCATGAAGGATCTCAAGGAATTCAGAAAGGTTTCTGTTGAGGAGTCCAAGAAGTAAGAAGACGCTCACGATACCAAAAAGGGGAGGCAAAGTTTGAAACTTTGCCTCCCCTTTTTGGTAAACAATCCGTTAATAGCTCTGTGCAATAGCGATAAAATCGTCTGCTTTTAGCGCGGCGCCACCGATAAGACCACCATCGATGTCCTTCTGGGCGAAGATCTCCTTGGCGTTTGATGGCTTGCAACTTCCGCCGTAGAGGATTGTGGTATCCTCGGCTACGGTCTCACCGAACTTCTCGGCAAGCACCTTGCGGATGCAGGCGTGGATCTCCTCAGCCTGCCCGGCGGTAGCGGTCTTGCCTGTACCGATGGCCCAAACCGGCTCGTAAGCCACGATGATCTTGGCCATATCCTCGGCTGTGAAGTTGTAAAGGACGTTCTTGATCTGCTCGGTAACGACATCGAAGTGCTTTCCGGCCTCTCTCTGCTCAAGGTTCTCACCAACGCAAAGGATCACACCAAGACCGGCAGCGAGAGCGAGCTTTGTCTTCTCGACGAGCTTCTCGTCAGTCTCGCCGTTGTACTGCCTTCTCTCTGAGTGTCCGAGGATGGTCCACTGACAGCCGACGGATGTAAGCATATTCACAGCGACCTCGCCTGTGTAGGCGCCCTTCTCGTGATCAGCGCAGTTCTGGGCTGAAAGCTCTACCTTCGAGCCTTTGAGGGCCTCGGCAACGGATGCGAGATGAGTGAAAGGAGGGGCTACGATAAGTCCTACATTCTCTGGAGTCTCAACTGACTTGGCGGCCACAGCCTTCGCAAGTTCAACGCCTTCCTGGAGAGTTGTGTTCATCTTCCAGTTTCCGGCAACGATTTTCTTTCTCATATTCGTTTATATTTAAACTGTTAATTTCGTTTCCAACCTGCAAATTTACGTTATTTTTGCCTAACTTTGCACAAAATAGGCGCGAAAATGAGACAAGTCTCAAAATAACGCCGCAAAATGAATATAAAAACGCAACATACAATGAAGAATTTCGTAGAGGAACTCAAATGGAGAGGCATGATCCAGGACATCATGCCGGGAACTGAGGAAAAACTTATGGAAGGTCCTCAGGCCGCCTACGTCGGCATCGACCCTACGGCTGATTCCCTGCACATCGGCCACCTTGTCAGCATCATGATCCTGAAGCACTTCCAGCAGTGCGGGCACAAACCTATCGCCCTGATCGGAGGAGCGACCGGAATGATCGGCGACCCGTCGATGAAATCCCAGGAAAGGAATCTGCTGGACGAGGAGACCCTCCAGCACAACATCGCAGGCATCAAGAAGCAGCTGTCAAGGATCCTTGACTTCGACTCCGACGCGCCTAACAAGGCAGAGCTCGTGAACAACTACGACTGGATGAAGAACTACTCTTTCCTGAACTTCATCCGGGACGTGGGCAAGCATATCACTGTCAACTACATGATGGCCAAGGACTCCGTGAAGAAGCGTCTTTCCAGCGAGTCCCGCGAGGGAATGTCCTTCACCGAGTTCAGCTACCAGCTGCTCCAGGGCTACGACTATCTCTGGCTCTACGAGAACAAGGGCTGCCGTCTCCAGCTTGGCGGAAGCGACCAGTGGGGCAACATCACCACCGGCACTGAGCTCATCCGCAGGATGCTCGGCAAGACCGACGCGTTCGCCCTCACCTGCCCACTCATCCGCAAGGCCGACGGAACAAAGTTCGGAAAGACGGAGAAGGGCAACATCTGGCTCGATCCGGAGAAGACCTCCCCTTACGAGTTCTACCAGTTCTGGCTGAACGTAAGCGACGAGGACGCGGAAAGATACATCAAGATATTCACCCTTCTTGACAAGGAGACTATCGACGCCGCCATCGAGGAGCACCGTCAGGATCCTGGCCGCAGGACGCTCCAGCAGCTTCTCGCCAAGGAGCTTACCACAATGATCCACGGGGCTGATGAATATGCCAACGCGGTCTCAGCCTCCAGGATGCTGTTCGGCAACTCGACATCCGACGAGCTGAAGAAACTGGACGAGAAGACGTTCCTCGCCGTGTTCAGCGGCGTGCCGACCTTTGATATTCAGAAAGCCGACCTTCCTTGCAACATTCTCGATTTCCTCGCCGTGAAGACCCAGGTCTTCTCATCAAAGGGAGAGGCCAGGAAGATGGTTCAGGGCAACGGTGTGAGCATCAACAAGGATAAGGTGGCCGACATCGAGTACGAGGTCTCCGAGAAGGACATCGTGGACGGGAAGTACATCCTCGCACAGAAAGGCAAGAAGAACTACTTCATAATCAACGTTCTCTAATATGGAGAAGCCGGCAAGCACAAGGCAGCTCAAGGTTGCCAGAGAGATCCAGAAGGATCTGGCTGAAATCATACGCGGCATGGGTATGGCAGTGTTCGGAGGCGCGATGGTGACGGTGAGCGAGGTCAGGGTCAGCCCCGACCTCTCCCTCGCCAAGACCTACGTCAGCATATTCCCTTCCGCCAAGGCTGAGGAAGTGATGAAACTTCTGAACGACAATGTCAAGGCTCTGCGCGGAGAGCTCGGCCACCAGGTCGCAAAGCAGCTCCGCATCGTGCCTGAGATTGTTTTTTATCTTGACACCTCATTGGACTACGCCGAACACATCGACGAACTTCTGAAGAAATAAGCCACTCGGGAATATTCAGGGAGAGGATTTTCCCTACAACTCCGCGGCCAAGATACTCTACGCTCCCCTGCTGTGGATTCTCATTATGTGGACGATCTTCATTACCGGAAGCAGATGGGGCAAGTTCGCCGTTGACATCGTCACGTCCTGCTGGATGATTTATTTTCTCGGACTAATACTTCACCCTCAACGGGTCCTGCGTCCGTCCGCGGTCGACGACGAGATGGAAAAGTCAGAGGACCGCAAGCAACGCGAGATCCAGGAAATCGACACTTCCGAAAATGAGTCTTCCGACATCCCTCCTGAAGATGACGGAACTCCGGTGGACGTGATCAAGGACGAGGTCCTGGCCGTGATTCTCCGGCGTTTCAGGGAGCCGCATCTTCTCAAGACCGAGGTCTTGCTTGACCTTGGCAGCGGCAAGATGAACAAGGCAAGCAAATTCATTTCCTCGATCGGCTACTATAACCTCGTCAACATGTTCAGGCTTGAATATGCCCGTCTCCACAAAGAGGCGCACCCGCACGCCAAGCAAGAGGAGATAGCCATCGAATCCGGGTTCGTGTCCAGAACAGCATATTACAAGGTGAAGAAAAGTGTCGGAGAGATCGATCATGCTCTCACACAGGGAGTCAAATTGGAGCCTTAAAGAATCCATTGACTATCAGCGCGCCACAGACAGACCTCTCGCCAAAGGAACATTTGATTCACGTTAAAGGAACACTTTTAAAGGCAGACTCTCGCCAGAGGAACAAAAGGTAACACCAAGCTTTTAGGAGGTTCTGCACATTGTCGCTACATTTGCGTCGTGCTTTACGACACGGAAGTGGCGATTTTTTCATGTTGTTTTTAATCCAATGAAGCACGACTTGCATAGACCGGTTTACGATAAGGAACCGCTGGCCTATGCAAGTCACAGAAAAGAAATCCTATCCAGAAATCACTTAGCCTAGAATACAGCGGCAGATGGAGTGCCTTGACAAAAAAGCCTTTACGCGCCAGTCTCCAAAGAACCAAGGAGACACAGCAATCCAAGGCGTGTAAGGCTATCACATTCCTCCTCTGCCGCTGTTATTATACTCCGCAACCGTCATTTGCATATTCATAAATAAAAGAATGTTTAAGCCATAAGGTTTGCAGATTCAGAAGAAAATGAATACCATTTGTGAATGGAATTGAGGTATGGTGTAATGGTAGCACTACAGATTTTGGTTCTGCCAGTTCAGGTTCGAGTCCTGATATCTCAACAAGGGGCCGGTCACAGAGTTTGTCGAAGTGGCCGGCTTTTTTTGACACATGCATGAACTTAAGGAACTAACTGATAACTAATTGCAGAATCCCTCCCGGTCAATCAGGAGGGCAGAATCTCACAAATAATTGATTAAAAACAAATTAACATTTACACCATGAAAGGAACCTACATATTCTTAGCTGATGGTTTCGAGGAAATCGAGGCCCTTGCGATAGTGGAACGCCTGAAAGGCTCGGATCTCGCCGCGGAAATCCGCTCAAGCATGATGATCTGAACCTCTGCCAGGCAATGAGACTGCAGCATATTCATTTACTAAAGATAACTTTCGGTGTTTTATCGGAAAATGGTTATTTTTGCAGTCATGTTAGTAAACCTTAATTAAGAAGTAATATGATCAAAGTCAATTTGGGAGGATGCGCCTCCTTCGTCAAGGACGAGGATTACAAGGAATATGTCGGCAAAGCCCTTGAGGCATTCGATGTGCTTGCCAATGAATCAGGAGCGGGAAATGACTTCCTCGGCTGGAAGCGTCTGCCGTCCGAGACACCGGAAGCGCTTATCGCCGAGTGCGAGGCCGTACGCGACAACTGGAAGGCAAAGGGAGTGAACCTGGTCGTTGTGATCGGCATCGGAGGTTCCTACCTTGGAGCCCGCTGCGCCATCGAGGCTCTGTCACACAATTTCGCCAAGCAGCTCAGCGGAGCGAAGGAAGCTCCTGAAGTTGTATTCGCCGGAAACAACCTTTCCGAGGAATATCTCGCCGAGCTCATGGATCTCGTGGCCGAGAGGAATGTAGCCACAGTCGTGATCTCCAAGTCCGGCACCACCACCGAACCGGCTGTAGCCTTCAGAATCGTGAAGGAACACATCGAGAAGAACTACACTGACGCGTCCGAAAGGATAGTCGCCATCACCGATGCCCACAAGGGAGCCCTCAAGACCCTTTCCACACAGGAAGGCTACAAGACATTCGTCGTTCCGGACAACGTGGGAGGCCGGTTCTCCGTCCTCACTCCTGTCGGACTCCTGCCTATCGTTCTCGCCGGATTCGATGTACGTGAGATGCTTGCCGGAGCCGCCGAGATGGAGAAGGCTCTTGCTGTCAAAGGTGAGGAGAACCCAGCCGTGCAGTACGCCGCGATGAGGAACCTCCTATATTCTAAACTTGGAAAGAAAGTCGAGATTCTGGTGGCTTACAATCCTAAGTTCCAGTACCTTGGAGAGTGGTGGAAGCAGCTTTACGGCGAGTCCGAGGGCAAGGATCTCAAGGGAATATTCCCGGCTTCAGTGAACTTCACCACCGACCTCCATTCTATGGGACAGTTCATCCAGGACGGTGACAGGGTTGTGTTCGAGACAGTCGTGAACATCGAAAAGAGCAACCGCGAGGTTATCATCGGAAGCGACGAGCAGAACCTCGACCAGCTCAACTACCTTGCAGGTCAGCACGTGGAACACTGCAACGCCATGGCACAGCTCGGAACAAAGCTCGCACACATCGACGGCGGAGTACCTCAGTTGGAAGTATCAATCGAGAAAATCAACGCATTCAACCTCGGCGGCCTGTTCTATTTCTTTGAATATGCCTGCGGAGTCAGCGCCTATGTCCTCGGCGTGAATCCGTTCAACCAGCCAGGTGTGGAAGCTTACAAGAAGAACATGTTCGCGCTTCTGGGCAAGCCTGGCTACGAGGAGCAGGGCGAGGCTCTTCAAGCCAGACTGTAGAGCCATGACTTGTGAACAGAAATTCAGGGAAACGTACAGACGGGAGCCGGAAGGGCTCTCGTTCTGTCCGTATCGTGTCTGCCCTCTGGGCGCACACTCCGACCACCAGCTCGGCAAGGTGACCGGTCTGGCCATTGACAAGGGAATCCACATCGCCTTCGCTCCAAAGCAGAACGGAGTCATCGAGTTCTCGTCGCTCCAGTTCGAGAAACGCGCACAGTGGCATGTGAACTCGGTGCCTGAGACCAAACAGGGCGACTGGGCCGACTACCTGCGCGGGGCGACACTCAAACTTGGAGCCAAGTACCCGCTCCGTGTCGGTCTCAGCGGAGTGATCGAGGGATCGCTTCCAATCGGAGGACTTTCCTCATCGGCAGCCGTCACGATAGCTTTCCTGAAGGCTCTGTGCACGGTCAATGGGCTCCACCTCTCGGATGTCGAGCTGATCAAGACCGAGATGGCCGCGGAGAACGACTATGTCGGAGTCTCATGCGGAAAGCTGGACCAAAGCTGCGAGGTGTATTCTAAAAAAGATCACCTGCTCTACCTTGACACCAAGGATGACAGCTACGAGCTCATCCCGACATCCACGGCCATGAAGCCTTACGAGATCGCGATTTTTTTCAGCGGTGTCGAGCGCACCCTTGCCGGCAGCAAGTTCAACATGCGTGTGGACGAATGCCGCAGTGCGGCCTACGCCCTAAAAGCCTACGCCGGAATGGAATACGGCAAGTTCGGGGAGACCAACCTGCGTGACGTTCCGGTCGAGGTGTTCCACAGGTTCGCGGACCGTCTGCCGGAAACTTGGCGCAGACGTGCCGAGCACTGGTACGGGGAATATGACCGTGTGCAGCGCGGAGCCGAGGCCTGGAGAAGCGGGAATCTTGAGGAATTCGGCCGCCTCAGTTTCGAGAGCGGCAAGTCTTCCATCGAGAAATGGGAGACAGGCTCGCCGGAACTCAAGAAGATCTACGAGATCATGACCCAGACCGAAGGCATCTACGGCGGACGTTTCAGCGGCGCCGGATTCAAGGGCTGCTGCATGGCCCTCATCGACCCGGCGTTCCGGGAAGACATATTCAAAAAAGTCGAGACAGAGTATCTTGCGGCATTCCCGGAACTTAAGGGACACTACTCCGCATGCATCTGCCACAGCGCTGACGGTGTGAAGATATGAAATGCCTGATACTTGCCGCGGGTTATGCCACGAGGCTCTACCCGCTGACGGAGAATTTTCCGAAACCGCTGCTTAAAGTCCGGGACAAAGCCATTCTGGACTGGCTGATTGATGACATCAAGACTTCCGGAGCGGTTGATGAATATGTCGTCATCTCCAACCATAAGTTCGCCGGACATTTCGCCGAATGGGCAGCCGGACGTCCTGACGACAAGATCATTGTGGTGGATGACGGGACCTCCACGAACGAGACACGTCTGGGGGCCGTGCGTGACATCCAGTTCGCGATCGACTCTCTGGGGCTCGATGATGACATGCTCGTCATCGCAGGAGACAATGTTCTGGATTTCAGTCTTGTGAGGTTCATTGAATATGCCAGCGCCAAGGGTACATCCTGCATCATGCGCTTCTTCGAGCCATCGGAGCAGCGCCTTAGCAAATGCGGTGTCGTGGAAGTGAATGATGAGGATTTGATACTCAGCATGGAGGAGAAGCCGTCAGAGCCTCGCTCGCATTGGTGCTGTCCCCCGTTCTATTTCTACACCCGCAAGGACGCGCGTTTGATCCCTTCCGGAATCTCGGCAGGTTGCGGCACAGACGCCCCGGGCAGCTACATCGCATGGCTAGCCACACAGGTTCCCGTGCACGCCATGGAGATGCCAGGCCGCCGCTATGACATCGGCAACCTTGAGAGTTACCACAATGTCTGTGAGCAGTACAACGGAATCGTGAAGTAGATTACCGAGTCTGCCTACACGGCAATCGGCTTTTTACCAACATGGCAGACAACAATCTGTTTATCAATACAATAAGCAAACTCGTGGTACTGAAATCAGAACCACGAGTTTGTTTTTATTCTTGATTATAAAGCACTTAAGTGCCACGGCACTATTCGCCGGCCTCTTTCAGACGCTCGGCGTTCTCCGCGATCTGTAGCTGGTTGATGCACTCCTGGATGTCACCGTCCATAAAGACAGGGAGGTTGTACATCGACCAGTTGATACGGTGGTCGGTCACACGGCCCTGAGGGTAGTTGTATGTACGGATTTTGGCGGAACGGTCACCTGTGGAAACCATGGTCTTTCGCTTCGCGCCGATCTCGTCGAGATACTTCTGATGCTCAAGGTTGTAGAGACGGGTACGGAGCTCCTCGAAAGCGCGGTCCTTGTTCTTTAGCTGGGAACGCTCCTCCTGACACTGCACGACCAGACCTGTCGGAAGGTGGGTCAGACGCACGGCTGAATATGTCGTGTTTACTCCCTGGCCACCAGGGCCTGACGAGCAGAACAGATCCAGACGGATGTCATCCCATTTAAGGTCTACATCGAACTCTCCGGCCTCAGGGAAAACGGCCACGGAAGCGGCTGAGGTCTGGATTCTGCCCTGAGTCTCGGTCTGAGGCACACGCTGCACACGGTGCACTCCGGACTCATATTTCATAATGCCATAGACGCCCTCGTCATTGGATGAAAGCTTGAAGACTATCTGCTTGTAGCCTCCGGCCGTGCCTGGAGTCTCATCGTTAACCTCCAGCTTCCAGCCGCGTTTCTCGGCGTACTTCGAGTACATTCTGAAAAGGTCACCGGCGAAGATGGCGGCCTCGTCACCACCAGTGCCGCCACGGATCTCGATGATGGCGTTCTTGCTGTCATCCGGATCGGCAGGGATGAGGAGAATCTTGATCTTCTCCTCCATCTCCGGGATCTTCGGCTCGATCTCGGCGATCTCAGCCTTCGCCATGTCGCGAAGGTCCTCGTCCTTCTCGTTGATCATTATATCCTTGGCCTCGGCCAGCTCATCGACCATCTTCTTGTACTCAAGACCGGCCTTGATGATAGGCTCCAGCTCCTTATAGTCCTTGTTGAGCTGGACGTATTTCTTCATATCAGCGATCACCTCAGGATCAGCAAGCTGCTTCTGAAGCGACTCGTATTTGTCCTGGAGAGCCAGGATCTTGTCCACTAATGTATTCTCTGCCATATTCAATGGTTAATTTTTCTTCAATTCCGGTTTCCTGACCGTGGTCACTGAGCATGTCGAAGTGACCTTATTATCATTCTCCATCGGTGCTTCGACAAGCTCAGCAACCGAACGGGTATATTCCTAAATCGACTTGAGGTAGCAGCGGCGGCGCATAAACAGCTCGTGCTCGTACTTGCCCCAGACGTTGACCGCGCCGTTGGACTCGATCTGCGGGTTAGAGATCGCCCATTTCGTGCCAGCCTTGCGGTATTTCTCCGACATTGTGCAATGGTAGATCGAAGAGACCCCCGTGTTCTGCCACTTCGGCACGGCCCCGTTGATCATCAGATCGACAGTGTCGTACTTGTACATCGCCTTCAGCAGATGGAACCAGCCGAACGGAAACAGATGGCCTTTCGCCTTCTGAAGAGCCGACGAGATCGTCGGGAAAGTGATCCCGAATCCCACAAGTTCCTCATTGTCATCGAATATTATGCTGCTAGTCTTGTCCGAGACAAACTTCAAGACCTCGCTCGCCTCCTCGTCAATCTCCTCCTTGGTGAAAGGGATGAAGTTATAGACGGACTTCGCGAAACTCTCGTTATAGACATCGAAGAAGTATCTGACCATCTTCTTGTCCTTCTTGAGTTTGTTCAGACTCCCCTCGTGCAGGTTGTACCTCTGCTTCAGAAGTCCCGCGATCCTCGTGATCTTCTCCTGAAGAGGCTGGTCCGCGGCGATCTTGTACTGCACCCAGTCGCATTCCTTCACATAGCCAAGGGCTGTGACGAAGTCATTGTAGTACGGATAGTTGTACAGACAGTTGAACGGCGGGATGTTCTCGTAGCCCTCGACCAGCATGCCCTGTTTCCCAAGGGTGTTGTAGTACAGAGGTCCATGGATCTCGTTCATTCCGTTCTCCTTGGCCCACGCCTCGGCGGTGCCGAGAAGAAGTTTGGCCACCTCGAAGTCATCGATCGTGTCAAACCATCCGAAGCGGGCTCTCTTCTTGTCATAGAGTGCGTTATAACGAGGGTTAATCATTCCGCAAATACGTCCGACAACAGTCTTGCCATCCATGACCATCCACATTTTTCTCTTGCAATAAGAAAGGGTGGAGACTTTGGTCAAAGATTTGATCTGGTCGCTGTGAAGAGCGGGAACATACTGAGGACAGTCTTTGTACAACTTGTCAGGGAACTTGATGAATTTCATCAGATCCCTTCTGCTCACAACCTCAACTACTTTATAATCAGGCATAAGTATCCATTCTACAACACTTCCTTCTCAGGAAGACATCCACAAATTTAAGAAATAGTCTTGTTTTGGACAAATATGAGCATCCAAAGTTTAATTTGGAGAGTAACATTATTTGCTCAAAACAAGTCGCCAAGACCTCTTGACCGCCTGAATATCTTCAAGCAAGCTTAGATCTACAGTCCTTTAGCCTTCCCTTCGTCCCAGATCTCGTCCATCTCGGCGAGAGTCATCTGATGAAGATCCTTGCCCTTGCGGATCGTGTTCTCTTCCAGGTAGGTGAAGCGGCGGCGGAACTTGTCGCAGGCACGGTTAAGGGCCGTGTCTGGATTGAGGCCGTAAAGCCTCGCGGCGTTGATGATGGCGAACATAAAGTCCCCGAGTTCCTCCTCGGCCCTGTCTGTGGCGGCTTTTCTCTCCTCCTCAGTAGTGGCGGAATCCATTGCGTCCATCTCGGCCTGAAGTTCCATCTGCTCCTCCTTGACCTTGTCCCAGACCTGGCTCTTCTCCTCCCAGTCGAAACCGACTCCGCGGGCCTTGTCCTGCATCGAGAACGCCTTCAAGATCGGAGGCATCGCGTCCGGAATCCCGGAAAGGATACGCTTGTTGCCTCCTTTTTCCTTAGCCTTGAGCATCTCCCAGTTCTCGGAGACCTGCTCGGCGTCGGCCACTTTGGTCGTGGAGAACACGTGGGGATGGCGGTAGATCATCTTCTCACAGAGCTTGTCCATCACATCGGCGATGTCGTAGCGGCCTTCCTCCTCGGCGATCTTGGCGTAGAATATCACGTGAAGGAACACGTCCCCGAGCTCTTTCTCAAGCGCGGCGTCATCCTTCTTCATCACGGCGTCACTGAGCTCATAGACTTCCTCGACCGTCATAGGCCGGAGGGTGTCGATGGTCTGTGCGTGGTTCCACGGACATTCGGCCCGCAGCCTGTCCATCACGTCCAACGCCCGCTCGAACGCCTTTAATTTCTTTTCCTTATTAATCATATCCTGCAAAATTACTAAAATCTTTGAATATGCACACAGCGTTTCCTACAGCGCTTCAGTGCTTCGGGTGCAAAACACCGTCTTTCTCACCCGAAACCGGAAAAATCAACACTACCGGGTGAAAAACCACCCTTTCCACACCCGAAACGGACAGACCACGGAAGTGGCTATCGTACCAGGAATTTGAATATACTCTCAAAAGCACTATCTTTGCCGCCGCAAACATATTAATAACAATGAAAGAGATTCATTACGTTTCAGCCGACGAGGCGGTCAAGGCCATAAAGTCGGGCGATCATATTCATTTGAGCAGCGTGGCGAGCGTGCCGCATATTCTTGTTGACGCGCTTGTGCGCAGGGCTGAGGCCGGAGAGGTCGAGGACCTGCATTTCCACCACTTCCACACCGAAGGGCCGGCTCCATATTCAGATCCGAAATATTCAGGGATCTTTTTTGAGCAGGGGTTCTTCGTAGGGCCGAACGTGCGCCCGAACGTGAATTCCGGGTACGCGGACTACCTGCCGGTGCATCTGGGTGAGTCTCAAAAGCTTTACCGCTGCGGTGCCATCAAGTTGGGAGCCGCTTTGGTGCAGGTGTCCACTCCGGACGAGAACGGAATGGTGTCACTGGGAACTTCGGTGGATTGCTCGCTGGCGGCCATCGAGACAGCCCGTGTGAAGATCGCTGTCGTGAATCCGCACGTGCCGTTCGCCTACGGAGACCTCGTGCCGATTGACACTTTCGACTACCTTGTCAAGGATGACACTCCGCTGGTTTCCAAGGATTTTGCCGAGCCGACACCGACTGAGGTGCTGATTGGAAAGAATTGCGCGGAACTGGTGCCGGACGGAGCCTGCATCCAAATGGGAATCGGTGCCCTGCCGAACGCTCTGGCCGCGCAACTTGTTGACCACAAAAATCTTGGTGTGCACACAGAGATGTTCGCGGACGGGATCCTGCGCCTTATAAAGAAAGGTGTCGTGAACGGAGCGAACAAGAAGATCGACAAGGGCAAGATCGTCGCTTCCTTCCTTCTGGGCTCTCAGGAGGTATATTCATTCATCGACCACAATCCGGATGTGCTGATGAAGGACATCAAGTACGTCAACGATCCGTGGGTGATCTGCCAGAACCCGAATATGATGGCCATCAATTCAGCCACCGAGGTGGACCTGACAGGCCAGATCTGCGCAGACTCGATCGGAACGAGGATATTCTCCGGAACCGGCGGCCAGCTGGATTTTGTGAAGGGTGCGTCTATGTCCGAGGGCGGAGTGTCGATGACGGCCTTCGCTTCCCGCACGAACAAGGGCAAGGCGAAGATCGTCCCGTTCCTGAACCCTGGTGCCGGAGTGGTCACCCCACGCGCCGACGCTCACTGGATAATCACTGAATATGGAGCCGTGGATCTGTACGGCAAGTCGCTTGAGGAACGTGCCAAACTCCTCATCAGCATCGCCCACCCGGACGACCGGGAGATGCTGGACCGCGCCTCGTTCGAGCGCTTCGGGCCGCACTGGCACGTGGTTAAAATCTGATCTACCCTACCGCCGACGTAGAGATTTCCAAGAAAGGACAGGAATAAGGAAGCTGAGGAGACAGGCGGCAATCCAGAAGACGGAGACGGGGGCGAAATTGAAATCGTTCCCGTCTATCATTATACCGCTGACGATGTTCTGGATTCCGGCGGCGGCATAGCTGGCCAGACCGACCATTCCAAGAGCCGCCCCGGTGGCCTTGCGCGGCACGATGTCAAGAGCCATCAAGCCGGCTACCGTGCAATAGACCACACCAATCGCCAGGCTAAATACCGACACGTAGATGATATTCAATGAATATCCTCCGCCGGTGAAAAGGAAGGCCCCGAGCGACAGCAGGCAAAGCAGCCCGGAAATCAGCACGGGAATGAAGCGGTTCCCTTTGAATACTTTGTCCGAAAGCCACCCGGCAAGCACGGTACCGGCTATTCCGAAAGCCTCGGAGAACGCTATGATCTGAGTGGCCCCGGCCAGCGAAAAGCCTTTGCCCTTCTGGAGGAACAGCACCCCCCACTCGCTGACGGCGTGCTGGGTGATGTACACGAACGCGCTCGAAAGGGCGATTATCCATATTCCCGGATGCCGGACAACCTTTTTCTGAAGTTCCTTGATTGGCATCGAGTCAGCCTTCTGAGGTTTCTCGCCGGCCAGTTTCTGAACGGAAGGAAGGCCACGGCTTTCCGGAGTGTCCGAGACCATCAGAAGGATCATCACCGAGCCGATGACTCCCGCCACAGCGGAGAAGATGAATCCGCACTCCCAGCCGATCCACCCGACAACGAGTCCTAAAACAAAGACCGATAGAGACTTACCCAAATATGGCGTGGCGCTGAATATGCTGTAATATGTGCCTCGGCGGTCAAGTGGAAACCAGCGCGAAAGGCTGATGACTCCCGGAGGTGCCCCCATCGACTGGCAGAAACCGTTGACTCCCCAGATGACGGCGAACACGATGAACAGCAGCATCGTGGAAGTCCCCGTCCACCCTTGGAGCAAACCAAGCACACCCATCAGCAGATTGACAACGGTGGAAATCAGAAGCCCGGTCGCCATAAAACGGCGCACGTTGCAATAATCAGCGATGAATCCGTTGGTGAACTTGCCGAAAGCATAGACGAAATAGAATGCCGAGCCGATGATGCCAAGCTGCGCGGCCGTGAATATTCCTTCATCAATCAACGGCTGCTTCACCACGCTCATCGCCATCCGGCAGACGTAATAGAGAGCGTAAGCCCCTGTCACACCCCAGAAAGTGAGCCCCCGCAGACGCTTGTACTCCCCTTCTACCTTTTCTGAAGCTATCTTCTCCTCCGAAGGCTTCGATATCCTATAGAATGAATATAGACTCATAAATATTCAGGAGCCATCTTGATCCGCCTGTCAAAAGTTGAATATCCTTCGTTCCAAAAAACATTCCTGACAGATCAAGGCAGCCTTTATATCCGCAAAGATAGCCATTTTTTGCGTGGCAGACAACAACCTAATTATCAAAGAAATAGCCATTTTCGTGGTGCGACTTTTGCGACCACGAAAACCATTATTCTTCTCACTATCATACAGTTAAATGCCACGACAAACCACCACTCCGCTCCGCTCTGCGAAAATGATTACTTAACGCTTACTAAAACCGAAAAAAGTTCTAATTTTGTTCTTGCGAATATCCAAGGCTATGGCATCGAAAGCCACCACCCCTTAGATGATATAGTAAATTAATAAATATGAGTCCACTTGAAAAAGTCGTTTTTTTGAAAAACATGTGCCTCGCAGATACTTCTGTAAGGGGTAAAAAGTGGCAAATGGCACTATTTCAAGTGGGCTCAAATATCAAAACAATATGAGAAAAACAATCGCAATCTTGATGTTGTCGCTCGCGGCAGTGACGATGTCCGCGCAGAAAAATCCGGTGAAGTACAATTTCACCGAGGCGTCCGACCTGACTATGGTCGGAAAACTTATGACCGACACGCCTAACCCTTACCACAGGGTGGACACCGTTAAGTTCAAGGGGTTCACGGCCGGAGAGAACAAGCAGGTCAGGATGTCGGCCGGTCTTTCCGTGGCGTTCAGGACGGATTCCAAGACAATAACGGTCAAGACGAAATACCTTGACAGAGGGTTCCCGACCAACACCGGAGGACTTGCGGCAAGAGGCTATGACCTTTACATAAAGAAAGACGGAAAGTGGCTCTGGGCCGCCTCCAAGATGACGCACGACCAGAAACCGGACGACAACGTTGTGCTTATCGGCAATCTGGACGGTTCTATGCACGAGTGCCTTATGTACCTGCCTATCCTGAGCGAGGAGAAGTCCATCCAGATCGGTGTCAACGAAGGTGCTGTCATCGAGGCCATCGATAATCCTTTCCGTCACAGGATCGGAATATTCGGATCCAGCTTCACGCACGGAATCAGCACTTCCAGAGCCGGGATGTCCTACCCGGATCAGCTTTCCAGAATGACCGGACTCCAGTTCCTGAGCCTCGGATGCAGCGGCAACTGCAAGCTCCAGCCATATTTCGCGGATGTGCTTTGCGCCGCCGACGTGGACGCATTCGTGTTCGACTCGTTCTCCAACCCGACTCCGGAGCAGATCAAGGAGAGGCTGTTCCCGTTCATCGAGAAGGTTCAGGCCGCTCATCCGGGAGTCCCGATGATCTTCCAGAAGACCATCTACAGGGAGAGCCGCAACTTCAACACGAGCAGCGACAAGGGCGAGGGACGCAGAATGGAAGTGGTTGACAGTCTTATGAATATAGCGGTGAAGAAATATCCGGATGTCTATTTCGTGACCGCAACCTGCGCGACGGCTCCAAACCACGAGACCTCTGTGGACGGAACGCATCCGTCAGATTATGGCTACACCCTTTGGGCCGAGTCCATCAGGAAGCCTATCGTCAAGATTCTGCGCAAGTACGGAATCAGGTGATTTCATTGGTTGCTGAGCCTGTCGAAGCAACTCTTCCCGCCACTTCGACAAGCTCGGTGACCGGAGTAACAAGCTCGGTGCTCGGAGTAACAAGCTCAGTGACCGGAAAGAGTAATATTGAAATTAACATAGAATGGCGAATCTGAAGTCATTGGCCAAGGACACCGCGATCTACGGCCTCAGCAGCATAATAGGAAGGTTCCTCAACTACCTTCTCGTCCCGCTTTACACACACGTCATCGCCTCGTCAAGCGGTGACTATGGTGTGGTGACGAACCTGTACGCCTACACGGCTCTGCTGCTGGTGATCCTGACCTATGGGATGGAGACCACATTCTTCAGATTCTCCAACAAGGAAGGCGAGAATCCGGACAAGGTATATTCCACGATCCTGACCTCGGTGCTGACGACTTCGGTGCTGTTCGCCGGACTCGTGGTGCTTTTCATAAAGCCGATCTCATCCGCCCTTGGCTATGCCGGGCATCCGTCCTACGTCTGGGCTATGACAGCCACGGTGGCGATCGACGCCTTCCAGTGCATTCCGTTCTCGTACCTCAGGCTCAAGAAGCGTCCTCTGAAGTTCGCCGCGTTGAAACTACTCTTCATCGGATTGAATATATTCCTGAATCTCGCTTATTTTGTGATCCTTCCGAAACTGGAAGCGAATCCGTTCGGGATTTACGATGGCGGGCTTGATGTGGGTTATGTGTTCTATATCAATCTGTTCTGCACAGCGTTCATCACCCTTTTCTTCTGGAAGGAACTGCGCGGATTCAAGTTCGGATTCGACGGCAGACTACTGAAAAGGATGCTTGGCTACAGCTGGCCGATCCTTGTGCTTGGAATCGCCGGAATCCTCAACCAGAGCGGCTCGCAGATCATATTCCCGTTCATCTATGGGGAAGGTTCGTCCGTGCCTCTTGGCATCTACGGGGCCAGCATCAAGATCGCGATGATAATGGCGATGATCACCCAGGCTTTCCGCTATGCCTACGAGCCGTTCGTGTTCGGCAGCGCGGCGGACAAGAACAGCAAGGAGATGTACGCCAAGGCGATGAAGTACTTCATCATATTCACCCTCCTTGCGTTCCTTTGCGTCATAGGGTATATGAATATCCTGAAATATATCATCGGTCCAAGCTATTGGGAGGGCCTCAAGGTCGTGCCGATCGTAATGGCCGCTGAGATCATGATGGGAATCTATTTCAACCTTTCGTTCTGGTACAAGCTTACAGACCAGACACTTTGGGGGGCGTTGTTCTCCGGAATCGGATGCCTCGTGCTGTTCGGAGTGAATATTATGTTCATCCCTAAGTTCAGTTATATGGCCTGCGCCTGGGCCGGTTTCGCCGGCTACGGAGTCGCGATGGTCCTGTCCTACATTGTCGGCCAGAAAAAATACCCGATCAAGTACCCCCTCAAGGACATCGTAATGTACGTTTGTCTGGCCGTGTTCCTGTTTGTATGTATGTCCGGCGCCAACGTTCATCTCTCCACCTGGCCCGCCATCGGAATCAACACCGTCCTGATCCTCGCCTTCTGCGCCGTGATCATCAAGCGCGACTTCCCCCTCTCCTCCCTCCCCGTTGTCGGGAAATATTTCAGGAAACGCTAATCCTTTACGGGATTATGAACATCAGGCCTGCGCTGGATCCATTATCATGCAACACTTCCGGTCTTTTTTGATAAGGCTGACTCAAAAGCCACAAGACTCGGAGCAAAGCGACCGAAGTGGGTTGGGGAACCCTTTCCCCATGCCCCTCAGGGGCTGTCACGGAGTGACTGGGGGTTGAAATGCATGAAGGGGGCTGACCTTTTGGGTCAGCCTCAACGTATTCTCCCCTTTTCGTCTCCAAAGGGTGCAGCCAGACTACAGGATAGGGGCGAGGATGGCTTTACGATAACAGAAGGTCTGGTAGAGGGAGCGGAAGATGACGTGGGCGTAGTAGGCGGCGAATAGGAGGTGGGCGGCGGCTGTTCCTTTTGGCCTTAAGAGGAACATTCCCAGAAGCCAGACGGCGAAGAAGGCGAAGACGCAGCCGATGTTGGAGTCACGCATCGCCTTGGTGGCGGTTGCTCCGGTGTAGATGCCGTCCCAGGTGAAGGCGGGGCAACTTACCAAAGGGAAGAGGACGAGCCACGGCATAAAGGCGCGGGTTGCCTCGACCACAATGCCGTCGGATGTCAGAAGACGAACCATCGACACTCCGAAGACAGCATAGATGAAAACGAATATGATTCCGATTCCCATACTCCAGCCGAATGTGTAGTCCACGGTCCGCCGGACCATCTGAGGCCAACGGACCCCGACAAACTTTCCGGTGAGAGCCTCGCCTGCGAAAGCGAAACCGTCTGTGAAATAGGAGAATACCAGCAGAAGCTTCAGCATAATGGAGCAGGAGGCCAGTAGAACGTCTCCGAAACGGGCGGAGATGGCTGTGAATGCCAGATAGACTATTATCAGGCAGACCGAGCGGATGAAAAGGTCACGGTTGACGGAGAAGAATCTCCGGACCTTGTCGCCATTGAAAGCGGCCTTGAGGTCCAAAGCCGAGACGCCTCCTACTATATTCCTGAATTTCAGAGCGACACGTCCTGAGGCGAAAAGGAGTCCTGAATATTGCGCCACGACTGTTCCCAAGGCTATTCCTTTGAAGCCAAGGCCATTAAAGGCTGTTCCTGGGATTCCGAAGGTCAGAAGGATGCTGAAGAGGATATTGCCAACGTTGACTATCACATCGGTCAACATCGAACTGAACGTGTCCTGCATCCCGATGAACCAACCGCGGAAAGCCATCAGGCTGAGGGTCGCAGGAGCCGCCCAGATGCGGATATAGAAATATTCAAGGGCAAGCGAACGGACTTCTTCAGAGCAGCCTACGAAAAGGAAAATCAGTTTCTGGAAGGGCCATTGGATCAGGAGCAGGGCGAAGGCTATGATGAACGCAAGTCCGACTCCCCTCGTAAGGTTGCCGACGCAATCGTCCCAATCCTGCCGTCCGAAAGCCTGGGCGGTCATCCCGCCTGTACCGGCGCGCAGGAATCCGAAGTTCCAGTACAGCAGGTCGAACATCAGGGACCCGACCGAGATTCCACCGATCAGAGCCGCCGCGGAGGTGTCCAGATGGCCGGCCACCGCGATGTCCACCATCCCGACCAACGGAACGGTCAGGTTGGCGAGAATGCTCGGCAGAGCCAAACGCAGCATCTCTTTGTTCAATGCATCCATACGGCAAAGGTAGTCATAAAGTGGAAATATTACGATGTCAAGCCCCAAATACTTTTCAAAAGGACGAATTTCATTGTTTATTGGTTGAAAGAATTTACATTTGTGTGGTTAGTTAGTAGTATATAATATGAACTTAAAAGGAAAAACAGTGCTCATCACTGGAGGCGCTTCAGGGATAGGCAAGATTATGGGACGCATCTGTCTGGAAAAAGAGGTGGCTCATTTAGTGATCTGGGATGTAAATCCGGACAATATCAGAAGGACGGAAATTGAATTGGCCGGAATCTTGGGAAGTGACACCAAGAAGCCAAACGCTGACACCAGAGCAACTATGGTTGGCCACAAGAACAGAATCCATTCCTATCAGGTTAACTGCGCAGACGCGGACATCGTGGCGGAGACATATTCAAGAGTCATCAGCGAGGTCGGGGATGTGGATATGCTGATCAACTGCGCCGGAATTGTCAGAGGCAACAGGACGTTCGACAGGCAGACAGTGCAGGACATCAACCTTACGATGGACGTGAACGCCACGGCTCCTATGCTGGTCGCGCTTCAGGTTCTCCCGGATATGATCAAAAGGAACAGCGGCTGCATCTGCACGATAGCGTCAGCGGCCGGAATGCTGGGAGTGCCTAAGATGTCAGTCTATTGCGCGAGCAAATGGGCGGTGATCGGCTGGACGGAGTCAATGAGGATAGAGCTGAAGCTTGCCAAGAGCAAGGTTAAAGTCTTGTCCGTGGCGCCGTACTTCATCAACACCGGAATGTTCGATGGCGTGCAGTCCAAGATATTCCCGATCCTGAAGCCGGAGAAAGTCGCCGCCAAAGTCATCAAAGCCATCGAAAAAGGCAAAAGTTTCAAAGGCATCCCGTTCCCTTACCACTTCATCCGGTTCTGGCAAGGAATATTACCGATCGCGGTCTTCGACTTCATATTCGGAAAATGCTTCGGGGTTTACAGCGTGATGGATCATTTCACCGGACGAAGGAATATTCAGGAAAATGGAAATGAGGCTCTGAATATCAAGAGTAAATCACTAACTTTGAGACGAAATATTCATAAAGCGTCATAATTTTGGAAAATACTTCGATTGAGAGGATAAAGGAGATCAGGGAGCGGCAGGAGCGCTTCTTCAGAAGCGGGGCGACCCTTGACGTGAAATGGCGGCTGGAGCGGCTCAGAGCGTTCGAGGCTGCGGTGCGCAAATGGGAGAAACCACTGTGCGAGGCACTGTGGACGGATCTGCACAAGTCCTACGAGGAGGCTTACCTGACAGAGGTCAGCATACTTCTCGGGGAGATTCGCAGCCATATTCATAACATAAGGAAATGGAGCAGGCCGCAAAGGAAGGCGACTCCCCTGAAGATGTTCCCGTCACGAAGCAGGATCATCAGCGAGCCGCTTGGCACCGCGCTGATCATCTCGCCGTGGAACTATCCCGTGCAGCTGCTTCTGACTCCGCTTGTTGGAGCCATTTCCTCCGGCTGCACGGCGGTTTTGAAGCCGTCCCCTTACGTCCCGAACGTCTCCAAGGTAACCCAGCGGATGATCGAGGACACATTCAGCGATGAATATGTCGCTGTCGTCCAAGGAAACCGTGAGGTAAACTCAGCTCTGCTGGAGGAACGCTGGGATCTCATATTCTTCACCGGAAGCCCGGCACTTGGCAGAATCGTGATGGGAGCGGCGGCGAAGAACCTTACGCCGGTCGTGCTGGAACTCGGAGGTAAGAGTCCGTGCATCGTGGACAAGGACGCCGACATCAAGGTGGCGGCGAAGCGCATAGCTTGGGGCAAGAGCCTCAACGCCGGGCAGACGTGCATCGCGCCGGACTATCTTATGATACACGAAGAGATCAAAGATGAGTTCCTTAAAGAACTGGAGACCAGTTTCAAGGAACTGCTGGGAGCCGATGCAAGCACGACCGGGCATTTCGTCCGGATTGTCAACGACAAGGCGTTCGAGAGGCTGGAAGGTTACCTGAAAGACGGACAGATCGCTTTCGGAGGGCACACGGACCGTGGCGACAGGTATTTCGAGCCGACGGTTCTGGACGGAGTCTCGCCGGACGCTCCGGTGATGCGCGAGGAGATCTTCGGTCCGATCTTCCCCGTGCAGATATTCAAGGAGATCGATGAGGTGATCTCATTCGTCACGTCAAGGGAAAAGCCTCTGGCTCTGTACTATTTCGGAAGCCGCGGAGATTACGTCCTGCGTCACACGTCCTCAGGCGGAGCCTGCATAAACGACACGATAATGCACATCGCCAACGAGAACATTCCGTTCGGCGGAGTCGGCAACTCCGGACTCGGCAGTTATCACCACAAACGTAGTTTCGACGCATTCACTCACTATCGCGCGGTCGTCACAACTCCGACCTGGCTGGACCTGCCATTCCGATATATGCCTTACAAGTTCTTCAAGGTCGTGAAAAGACTACTGTAAAGGTTGTGGAAAGACCGCCGCAGAGAATAAATATTCAAAGAATGCTTCAAACATCGGATAAAACCGATTTTATAGTAAAATAATGCGGAAAGAACGAAATAATATTCCTATCTTCACGATAGAAATATAAACGTACTTAACAAATTATTTTATGACCAACTACAAGAAAAGCCTGCTCGCGGCATTGCTGTGTGCGGCAAGCGTCTCCTTTACAGGATGTGAGAAAGACAACGGACCTCAAAAACCAATCTACGTTCCAGAAGAAATCTCGGCGGCCGCGGTGAATCTTTCGGAGAACGGCACCGCCAACTGCTACATCGTCAAGCCAGGAAGCGTCGCCTCGTTCGATGTGGCGCACAAAGGAAACTCCGCGACGGAACTGACAGGCTCGGCGGCCTCTGTAAAACTCGTATGGCAGGACGCCAAGGGACTTGTGAAATCCCTTTTCCTCAATCCAGAGACCAAGACAGCCTATGCCGAGATCGCTGAAAGCAAAGGCAACGCCCTCGTAGCGGTCTGCGATGAAGCCGGAACCATCCTGTGGAGCTGGCACCTTTGGATCTGCGACTATGATCCTGAGAAGACTCTCTTCACCACCGAAGCAAACGCTTCCGGAACACAGTGGACATTCATGGACAGGAATATTGGAGCCACCGACATGAACAGAGGCTCGTTCGACAACTTCGGGATGCTTTACCAATGGGGCCGCAAGGATCCGTTCCCTGGAGCCAATGCTTTCACTATTATCAATGACGACTACAGCTATGTGGAAGACGGTGAGAAAACACTTTACGACATCGACGGCAAGGCCATATCCAAGATAAAGGATCTCGCTGAATTCCACGGAACCATCGAGAAGTCGATTCAGCAGCCGGCCACCTTCTTTGCCATGACCTACAAAACCAACGGCAATGTCGATGAGAGCGGCAATCCTGAATATGATTGTGACTACATCACCAAAGACTGGGTTGATGTCTCTGACGATGATTACTGGGGAGGTGTCTCCATGAAAAAGACAATCTACGACCCGTGTCCTGTCGGCTACAAGGTTCCGGTCAGCGACGCAGACGGCAACACCCCGTACGCTTGGATGAAGTTCACGGAAATGACGTGGGATCCAACGAACCACGGAGCGATTGACAAAGACCAGTGGTTCCCTTGCACAGGCACCAGGGTGTATGCATCGGGTGGTCTTGACTACCCAGAGGCCAATCCATACGCCGGGGTCTGGTTCGGAACCGCTTCCGTCAAGTCAGCGACTTCCACAAGTCAGGTAGTTTACGGACAGTATATGGCAATCATGAAGAGCAAGAGAACCTTCAAAGTGAATAAGGACGCGCGCTCGCAAGGCCTCAGCGTGCGCTGCGTAAAGGAATAAACATTATTTAGAAGCTGTTTTGAGTTGCTTGAAATGTTCTTTGAGGTGAGCAGCAGGAGAAGAGTTTGCTCTTAACCTTCAAACAAACAATTCAAAACAGCTTCTTAGTAATCCTAAAAAATATAACTTGGAAAACCAACATGGATTGGGATATCTTTGTAACCTGAGGTTGGCTCAGTTCAAAACTGGCTGAGCCAACAGATTTTTTAAGGTTGAGCCCACTTGAAATAGTCGTGTTTTGAAAAACTTGTGCCTCGAAGATACTTCTGTAAGGGGTAAAAAGTGGCAAATGACACTTTTTCAAGTGGGTTCATTTATAATTTTTTGTGACTATGTAGATCTTATCTTCTATGCACAAAAAAAATGGAGCGCGAATCTTGGCGGACGTGAGCTCCATTTGGATGCCACAGACTGGAAATTCAGGGATTAGTCGCCCCTGACAAGATGCCATGGCGACTCAAAGGTAGGGATAAATTCTCAACCCCGCAAAAAAAACCGACAAAATCGACAAAATCGACAAATTCGACAAACTCGCTTTGGGCAACCGACGGCGCGCCCTCGACGATGGGGTTGCGGACTCTTAAGTGTGCGAAAACATTCACACATAGAACGCTAAATCGTTATCCGTCAGCAAGATGGCTTTCCAAGTGTGGAAGATGTTCCGGCGCAATTTACAGTCAGTACAATATGGGAAATTTATTATCTTTGTCCCGCGAGGGCGACATCACCTCCTCGCGCAAGGGCATCATGGACAATTTGTCAATGACATACGACGGCTGCAGGCTCGTGTCCGTGTCGGATTCCGCCCCGGGGCCATCGGTGACGGGCTCGGCGGACTTCCGCGACGGGGTGTCAGAGGCCGTGGAGTACACCTACGGCAGGAACGGCAATGGAGAGCACGTGGTCGGCAGGAACCTGGAGATCGGCGGCGGGACCAATGGCATGGAGATCGCAAGGCCTGGCAGTTCATTAATGACTGTCAGGCCTTTATATTCATTCCGAAGCTACTACTCGCTGTAGTCGCCGTAGGTAAGTTCTCCTTTGTAGGAACCCTGGAAGAAAGTCTCGTTGTTGTCGTCACGAAACTTGAAGTCAATCGTGTAGATCTTGTCATTCTCATTTGTGATCCTCACCAGACCGACATTGGCGGCATAGACCGGCTCCCAGTCAAGTGCGTACCATGTTCCCAAGGGAGCAGAGCCTTCGGTGAACCCAGGAACCACCGTGAACGGCTGGAAATGAGCGTTGTCAGCAGCATACATCACCTTGTAGGTACCGGATGGTATGGCCGTGGTGTAGCTGGATGCCGTGTTGAGGTCAAGCATCAGCATCTCACCCGTTCCATCATAGCTCTCAAAGTCCATGGTCTTGTCTCCCAGATAGATGGTCCAACCTGAATAGTCTGTGTCGGTCTTGCCGTAGATCTTTGTTCCGTAGTAGTCAAGAGTGCCGTGTGAAAGGTTCTTCATCTCGACAACCTTATAGTTTGCATAATCCTTGGAATAATCCTCGACAGGGACAGAGCCTGAATATGTGAAAGAGTATGCCTTGCCGCCGGCTTTGACATAAGCGGAGACAACATATTCACTGTTTACTGTCTTGACTGAAACCGCTCCTTCGCTGACAACCAGATAGTTTCCTTCAACCTCGCTATCATAGACAAATGTTCCCTGAAGGCCTTCTGTGCCGAAATCCTCTCCTTTGGCAAAAGTATATTCAGGCATTTCTCCAGATTCATCAACGGAATACGAGCCGGCCGTGACGGACTTGTCTCCAGATTTGGGAGCGTTCAATTCAAGGAAAAGTGCCGTTCCCTTGCCGGAGAAGGCACCGTCCGCAAACACAACGCTGCCCGAGGTGAAGTAAGTCCAGGAGTTGTCGGTTCCGGCCATGTAATAGTCTCCGTAGAAGAAGCCCTTGGCTGAGTTGAAGGCTGTGAACTCTGTAGGGTAGCCTTCCGGCACAACGGTCACGCTGCACTCCGATGCCAGTGTTCCTCCCTGCACGGTCGCCGTGATGACTGCGTCACCTGCGGCCACGGCCTTGATTTCCGAGCCGGAGACAGTCACAACAGCCTCATCGCTCGAAGCCAGGATGTAAGTCTTGTCCGTAGCATCATCCGGAGTGATTGTCAACTCCGGCGTGAGAGTCTGCCCCACAGAAAGTGTCAAAGAAGTTTCATTGAAGGCAATCTTCTCGACCGAAATCGTCTTGTCTTCCTTTTCGCATGACACAAAAGTCAATGCGAGCGCGCCTGCAAGCAGGCACGAAACAGTTTTGATAAGTTGCATAACACTTAAAGTTATTTGTTAAATTCAAAATAAAGTTAACCACTTTGGGCGACATTGCCAATAAATTTTTGCGGATTATGATTTTATCGATATCTTTGTGTCCGACAATTTTGTCGAACAAATTTGTCTGACACCTTTGTCCAACATTAAGAAGCTGTTTTGAATTGTTTGTTTGAAGGGTTGAGAGTGAAAAACTTCAGTTTCGACCGCTTCTTCCCAAGGAAGATAGCGGTGTTGTCTGACTGAAGAAACGGGAAGAAAATGAAGATTTTTTCACCTCAAAGAACATTTCAAACAATCCAAAATATCTTCTAATGTCTAAATGAATACTTGATCGGCAAAATTGTCATAAAATAGTACTGATGCGTTAATAATTACAGATAAGGAACATGAAATAATAAGTTGCTTCAGATTAAGAGAAGATTTTCGAGGATAGATTTTTTTTTGAAGAAGGAGTGTGTCGGTGGCACATGACTGATGAGAAAAGAGACCGAAAAGATTCCTTAAGATGATGCAGGTTATTTTTTGAAGGTTACTAAAGTAAGTTCTGAAAAATCCTTATTTCAAATGAGTAGTTGAGGGGCTGTCATAAACCTTCAGTACAAACTAATTTCAAATCGAGGTTATAGTAGAATATTGTTAAACTTTGCAATGTTAATAAGTTACGAACATAGATGCGAAAGTTAGCGCATCACTAATAGTCATAAAACATAAAGCATAAAACATACTAATCATCAAAGAATTATGAGATTTGCAATAACAGCGTTTGTGGTCATCGGGGCGGTGAAGATACTGCTCACGGAGGAATATATTCCTGAAAATGATGACAAATAGTGGAAATGCGGTTGGCGAAGTTCCGGGAGCGATTCAAGTCAAACGGTGAAATGAATATAATGGAACAACGAATATGGCAGAGGAGACTTTAGACACGGCCGCGAAAATCCTCAAGGCGGCGGAAGAGGAGTTTATGGAGAAGGGCTACGGCAACGCCAAGATGATGTCCATCGCGGCAAGGGCCGGAGTAAGCCATTCCATGCTGCACTACTACTACCGATCCAAGGGGAAACTCTTCCAGATGATCTTCGACGAGAAGGCAAAACTGATCGTCAGCATTCTCGAGGGAGTGCATGACAAAGAGATCAGTTTCAAGGAAGTCATAAGTCATTTTGTAATGAACCAGTTCGACCTGATGCGTAAGAACGACAGGTTTGTCTGGTTCATGATCGACGAGCTGATCCACAACAAGGAGAACCTGACCAAGATCATGGAGATTGTGCTTCCGAAGGTCACGGGCTACATCCAATGCGTCAATGACATGCTGGAGAAGGAGGTGAAGGCAGGTAATGTCAGGGAAATCAAGCTTATGGATCTGATTGTGAACATCGTCTCCATCAACGTCGCCTCGTTTCTCTACCTTCCGGTCCTCGGTCAGATCATGCCGGAGGCTGACATCAACCGATACCTTGACGAACGCAGGCGGAGCAATGTGGGGTTCATCCTTGATTCGATAATGGTAAAATGAGAATGAACAAAATCCTGATTACAGCGGCCACGCTCATCTGCCTCGCCCTGCCGGTGAGCGGCCAGATGAGCGGCAGGGCAACCGATCCGGACGCTATCAGGATCCAGCAGCTGAAAACAAAACAGATAGATAAATGAAAAAGACACTTACATATTCATCATTGCTGGTCCTTGCGCTGGCGATGACCGCCTGCGGGAAAGGCAACAAGGTTTACGACGCCTCAGGAGTTTTTGAATCAACGGAGGTGACGGTTTCGGCCGAGGGAAACGGAAAGATAATGAGTCTGGATCTTCAGGAAGGAGACAGGCTTGAGGCCGGAGCCGTTGTCGGGTGCATCGACACCGTGCAGCTTTACCTCAGCAAAATCCAGCTGGAGGCCAGCCGCAGGGCCGTCGGGAGCGGCAGACTGAACATTTCCAGACAGATAGCCGCCCTGGAAAGCCAGATCGCCAAACAGAGACAGGAACTGGACAGGTTCACGAAACTGGAACAGGCCGGAGCGTCGAACCGCAAGCAGGTTGAGGACATCCAGGCCCAGCTTGACATCCTCGAACGCCAACTGGCCGCCCAGAAGGAAAGCCTTCAGAACACCAACAGCAATGTCTCTGGACAGGCCGACGCCCTTGAGGCGCAAGTTATGCAGCTTGAGGACAGAATACGCAAATGCGTCATAACCAGTCCGGTAAGTGGAACTGTACTGGCGAAATATTCAGAAGCGGGAGAACTCGCCGTGCAGGGACGCGCGCTGTTCAAGGTGGCGGATCTTGAAAGCATCAGACTCCGCGCCTACATCACGGCCGACCAGCTGACGAATGTCAAACTCGGACAGGCGGTCAAGGTCTATGCTGATCAAGGCACGTCCGGAAGAAAGGAATATGACGGCACGCTCATCTGGATCTCTGACAAGGCGGAATTCACTCCGAAGACCATCCAAACACGGGACGAGAGGGCTAATCTTGTCTATGCCGTGAAGATCGCCGTGAAAAATGACGGTCTGATTAAACTTGGAATGTACGGAGAAGTCAAATTCTGATGATGAACGGTTCATTGACAGACCAGACGTTCTCGTTCGGAGATTCTGTGAACCTTTCCACCAGTGAGGAAGCCGACGTGGAAGACCTCAGGAAGTTCCTGCAGGACAGGAAACACAATAATGTGGAAATAAATGCGATCCGACCGTCCGTGGAAGATTGCTTTATGAGAATATGATGACGGAAGTAATTCATACAGAGAACTTGACAAAGCGTTTCGGGACGTTCACAGCCGTGAACCACATCTCTTTCGATGTGCATCACGGCGAGGTGTTCGGATTCCTCGGAGCGAACGGAGCCGGAAAGACCACGGCGATGAGGATGCTCTGCGGCCTGAGCAAGCCGACATCCGGGACCGGAACCGTGGCAGGTTACGACATCGCACGGCAGCCGGAGATGGTCAAGAAGCACATCGGGTATATGAGCCAGAAGTTCTCCCTCTACGAGGATATGACCGTGAAGGAGAATCTGGTGCTGTTCGGAGGAATCTACGGAATGAGCCGCAAGGAGATCGCGGAGAAGACTGACGTACTCCTTAATGAGCTGAATTTCAGTTCCGAGAAGAACACGATGGTCAAGGAACTTCCACTTGGTTGGAAACAGAAACTGTCGTTCTCGGTCTCGATATTCCACCGGCCCGGAATCGTCTTTCTGGACGAACCGACGGGAGGAGTCGATCCGGTGGCCAGAAGGCAGTTCTGGGAACTCATCTACAAGGCGGCCGATGACGGAATCACCATATTCGTGACCACTCATTATATGGATGAGGCTGAATATTGCGACCGCGTCTCGATTATGGTGGACGGTCAGATCAAGGCTTTGGACTCCCCTGCCGCGTTGAAGCAGAGTGTTGGAGCGGAGAGCATGGACGAGGTGTTCCGCCGTCTTGCAAGAGAAGCCAAAAGAAACGGAGAGTAAGATGAAATCATTATCAGCGTTCATACAGAAGGAGTTCCGACATATCCTTAGAGACAGGTGGACTCTGCTCATCATTGTCGGGATGCCGATCGCGCAGCTTCTGCTGTTCGGATTCGCCATCACCACCGAGGTGCGCAACGCCTCCGTGGCCGTGTTCGACCCTGTAAATGACGAACTCACGACACGCATCATCGAACGGATGAATGCCAGTGAATATTTCAACGTCAGCGAAAGGATCACAGACATCGACCGGATCAACGACATATTCAGAGAAGGCAAGACCAGCCTTGTGATGGTCTTCAGCGACAATTTCTCGAACGATGTACTTAACGGAGAAGCGTCCGTGCAGCTGATCGCCGACGGGACGGATCCGAACCAGGCCTCGATGATCACGGCCTACGCCGCCAACATCCTGGCCACCTGCCAGCAGGAGATCGCCGAGAAAAGCGGAATGGCAGGAGCGGCGATTACCCCGGTCATCAGAATGCTCTATAACCCCCAGGGCAAGAGCGCCTATAATTTCGTGCCTGGAGTTATGGGCTTGATTCTGATGCTGATCTGCGCGATGATGACAGCCGTAGCGATTGTCCGGGAAAAGGAAACCGGCTCGATGGAAGTGCTGCTCACCTCCCCGATAAGCCCGATGATGATCATCATCGCCAAGGCGATTCCGTATCTGGTGCTGTCAATCTTCGATCTGGTGCTGATCATTGTCTGCGCAGTGTTCGTGATGGGAGTACCGATCGCCGGAAGCCTGTTCTCGCTGGCTCTGGTCTCGATCCTGTTCCTGATCTGCACACTGTGCCTGGGGCTTCTGATCTCAACTATGGTCGAGACCCAGATGGCTGCGATGATAGCCTCCGGAATGGGGCTGATGATGCCGACGATGCTGCTGTCCGGACTGATATTCCCGATTGAAAGCATGCCGCGCGTCCTGCAATGGATCTCCACAATCGTCCCCGCGCGCTGGTACATCCAGTCTATCAAGATGATCATGATCCAAGGCACGCCGCTAAGCTACACACTGCCGGAGATCGGAGTGCTGTCCCTCATCACACTCATACTCATCGCATTGAGCGTCAAGAATTTCAAGACAAGATTAACTTAAGAATATGTTATCGTTCCTCATAGAAAAAGAGTTCAAGCAGCTGGCTCGGAACAAGATCATCCCGAGGATGCTGGTGGCGCTGCCGCTGATGGCGATGCTGGTCTTCCCTTGGGCGGCGAACCTGGAGATCAAGAACGTTCGTGTGGATGTGGTTGACAACGACCATAGTCCGCTGTCGCAAAGGCTTGTGGCAGAGATCGGAGGATCGGCCTATTTCAACATCTCCGGCACATCGGACTCCTACCCTGACGCGTTGCGCAAGGTCGATTCCGACGAGGCGGACATGATATTCGTGGTCCCTCAGAACTTCGAGAAGGATCTTGTGAACGGCCAAGGCACGCAGGTCCAGATCGCCGCGAACTCCGTGAACGGCACCAAAGGCACGCTCGGTTCGTCCTATATGGTGTCAATGATCTCAGGTTCAACGGCTCTGCGGGAATATTCAGAAAAGGTGAAGGTCACTGCCACAGGTAAGGATACTCCTTCATTTTCGGTGAGTCCGCTCTACAAGTTCAATCCGTCGCTTGACTACAAGGTGTTTATGGTGCCGGCGCTGATTGTGATGCTTCTGACCATCATCTGCGGCTTCTTCCCGGCCCTCAACATCGTGGGCGAGAAGGAAAGCGGCACCATCGAACAGATCAACGTCACTCCGGTAGGCAAGTTCCAATTCATTCTGGCAAAGCTGATCCCGCTCTGGATCATCGGAATCGTGATAATGGGTTTAAGTCTGCTGCTCGCCAAAATCATCTACGGAATAGCCCCGGCCGGCAGCATCTGGACACTTATGCTTTTCACCGGAGTATATATTCTTGTGGTGTCCGGGTTGGGACTCGTGATCTCGAACTACGCCTCGACCATCCAGCAGGCGATGTTCGTGGGATTCTTCTTCATTATGATCTTCTTCCTGATGGGAGGAATGTTCACTCCGGTCAGCAGTATGCCGGACTGGGCGCAAGCGATAACAATCGTCAATCCTCTTAAATATTTCATTGAGGTGATGCGTCTTGTTTACCTGAAAGGTAGTAAATTTATGGATATGATTCCTCAGTTCCTCGCTTTGTGCGGCTTCGCGGCCGCGTTCGGAAGCTGGGCGATCATCAGTTACAAGAAATCAAGTTAATATTCAAATATGAACAGGACATCTGAATATGCTCTAACCATTGTGGTGCCTGTCTTCAACGAGGAGGACAATATCCACAATCTGGAAAAGGCTCTGACCGAGTTCATTCCTGTCAGCAAGGTCAAGACCTGCGCGCTGTTCGTGGACGATGGTTCTAAAGATGGCAGCCTCAAACTGATCCAGGAGGTCTGCTCCCGCAACAAAGACATCTTCTACATCAGCTTCTCAAAGAACGCCGGACTCAGCGCCGCGATAAAAGCCGGATTCGACTATGCCTTCTCTGAATATGTCGGCTATATGGACGCTGACCTTCAGACCACACCGGAGGATTTCAACCTGCTGCTGGACGGAATGAAGGAACACACCTTGATGACTGGCTACAGGGCGAACCGCAAAGACACGGCGTTCAAGCGGATCCAGTCCAAAATCGCCAACGGATTCAGGAATATGATGACTCACGACGGGGCGAAGGACACCGGTTGCCCCCTCAAGATCATCCGCACGGACGCGGCCAAGAAAATCCCGATGTTCAAGGGAATGCACAGATTCCTGCCGGCGCTTATCCTGCTCCAGGATGGCGGCAGTTTCGGACAGGTGCCGGTAAGGCATTTCCCACGTACGGCCGGCACATCCAAGTTTCATCTTTGGAACAGGCTCTGGGGGCCGTTCGCGGACTGCTTCGCCTACCGCTGGATGAAGCCACGGTACATCAACTACTCCGTGGGCAAGGGCAATGTCGATGAGGAGCGGAATTAATCTTCTGGAATATGTTTGATAACATCCCCGTCTGGCTTACCTTCACCCTGGGTTTCACCGCCCAGACATTCTTCGGATTGAGGACAGCGCTCCAATGGCTGAAATCCGAGATGGCACATGAATCGGTCTCCCCGGTGTCCTACTGGATCTTCAGCGTGATCGGAGCGTGCCTGATGTTCATCTACGGAGTCTTGAGGAATGATTTCTCCATCATCCTCGGACAGTTCATCGCCTACTTCATCTATCTTTGGAACCTGAATGCCAACGGGATATGGAACCGTATGAAGATCCTCACAAGAATTCTGCTGGCAGCTCTTCCGTTTGTAGCCGCCATGCTTCTGTTCAAGGACGCCCGGGGATATTCACAGAACTTCTTCCGCAACAGCGACATTCCGGTGTGGCTTGTGGTGTTCGGCTCAACCGGTCAATTGATGTTCACGCTGCGGTTCGTCTATCAGTTTGCCTTCTCACACCACTGGCATACATCCGTGCTTCCGATGGGATTCTGGATCATCAGCATCGTAGGTTCCGGGATGATCATCATCTACGGCATCATCCGGCTTGACCCGGTACTGATCCTCGGCCAGATGTTCGGGTTTGTGGTTTACATAAGGAATCTGATCCTTGGATCAGGCAAAAAAGAATATTCAGATGAGAAACAACACTCCACAGACCGGGAAGGGTAACATATTCACCCGCCATCCTATGATGACGGTCTTCGCCTTCACCTTCGTCTGCCTTTTCCCGGTGATGCTGACGAGGGATTTCACGCCGTCCAACGAGTTGAGGTATCTCAGCATAGCGAACGAGGCCCTTGCGGACGGGCATACATTCGCATTCTACAACCACGGGCTGGCGTATGCCGACAAACCGCCGCTCTATTTCTGGATCGTGATGCTGTGCAGACTGTTGTTCGGGCATCACAGCTGCCTTGCGTTGTCGATGTTCTCGTTGATCCCTGCGTTCGTCATCACGGGGATAATGGACAAGTGGGTGATGAAAGGCAAGTCAGCGATGGACAGAATGGCTCTGGCCGGAATGACGCTGACCTGCGTTATGTTCCTCGGGACTATGATCGTGCTGAGGATGGATATGCTGATGTGTATGTTCATCGTGCTGGCTCTCTGGACCTTCTACAGGATGTACACCGGCGAAGGCTCCCGGCGCCAGGACTCGCTGACGCTACCGCTATGGATCTTCCTTGCCCTTTTCACCAAGGGACCCGTAGGCCTACTGATGCCGCCGCTGGCGATAGCGGTGTTCCTTGCGGTCAAGCGGGATTGGAAAGGATTCCGCAAGTACCTGGGTCTCAAGACCTGGGGCATCATCGCCGCCCTCTCCGCCGTCTGGCTCACCTGTGTCTGGCTGGAAGGCGGCCTGGAGTACATCAACAACCTCCTTTTCAAGCAGACAGTAGGCCGCGCCGTCAACGCCTTCACCCATGCCAAACCGTTCTGGTTCTATCTCGTGGCTATTATCTGGTGTCTGGCACCGTACAGCCTGCTGTTGGTCGGGACGTTTGTCGCCTCGCTGCTGCCGGTTCGGAATACATGTGTTGAAGAGACTTCCGGCCAAGCACAGTCAAAAGTCGGTATTTCTGACACATCAGATGCGTCGAATTGCCCAAAACAGGGCCGTTCCGACTTAGAGATTCTTTTCCTCTGCACGATCATCTCCACAGTCGCGATGCTGTCCTCCTTCAGTTCCAAGCTGCCGATCTACCTCGTGCCGGTCTTCCCGTTCTGCTTCTATCTGTTTCCTATCGTGCTTGACCGCATCGGGGAGAGAGGATGGATGCGATGGGGTGTAGGAATATTCTCGATCATATTCACAGTCATTGGTTTGGCCGCATTGCCGGTTCTTTTCGGGGCTGTCAAAATCCCGGCTCTCAATGACCTTTTGACTGAATATCCTTTCGCCCTCGAAGCCCCGATAATCAACGGCATAATTCTTCTGACTTTGGCGAATATTCTGGGAATATGGTTCCTGCTCAAACGGAAAGTCTGGAATATTCCCGCACTCCTTTTGGGTGCAGGTCTTTTCCTCGCGGTGTTCTCCGCTTCGGCGGTCGTCAAGGACATCAATCCGTACATCGGCTACGGCTCCATCTGCTCGAAGGTTCCCGAAGGTACCGATGTCGCCACGGTCTTCCTGCACAGACCAGAGAACATCGATGCCTACATCGGCCGTCAGATCACCGACTACGGCAAGGAGCCGGAACGCCTTGTGGAAGCGGTCTCCGCCTCCGACAAGCCTCTGACAATCATCACACGCACGTCAAGACTGGAAACAATCCCTGAATTACAGAAACTCTTCAGCAATGGCACCGTCCTTTACTCCGGGCCTTACTGCCTGACGACTATAAGCAAGAAGTAGCCCAGTTGCTTCGGCACTTCGGCAAGTTCAGCGACCTATGGTTCAGCAAGTCAGCTACGGACCTATGGTTCGGTAAGCCAGCTACCGGCCTATGATCCGGCAAGATCAACAACAGGCCAATTGTTCTGCGAATCGGCGACGGGACGATGGCTCTACAAACAGGCGACGGGACGATGGTGCCGCAAACAGGCTGTCGGCCGATTCCGGTCACTGAGCATATCGAAGTGACCAATTGAATCATGGAAGTCGGGCAATCATACAAAACAACTCAGAATCCTTGGTTTATGTGAAATGTTATTTGCCAGCCGTGACGAAGTGGTTTCTTTAGTGGTATTAACGAATAAATTTCTGTTTTTTATATTTCTTATAGGTTTCTTTTCGTTTTTTACGTTTATTGTGCATATTATTGCGGTTCAAATATTTATTTAAATTTTGAACCGTATGTATTTCAATGAAAAGGAACAGGAACTCGCTCCGTTCGTGAACCTGAGGAGCGACGTGGGCTTCAAGGCCGTCTTCGCGGACAGGAACAACAAGGACATCCTAATCGGGGTGCTGAACATGATCCTACCCTCAGAGGCCAGAATCGATGACATCACCGAATATTCCGACCGCGAGCAGCGGCGGGATGTACCCTATGGGAAAAAGACAGTGCTGGATCTGGTCTGCCGTGACAAATCAGGCAGAACTTTTGTTGTGGAGATGCAGGCCGCCGAGGAGGACAACTTCTTCGAAAGGTGCGTCTATTACGCGTCGGGGCTCTACCATCTTGAACTGTCGGACGGGGAACGATACAAGGGACTACGTCCGGTCTATGTGGTGTCGTTCCTGAACTATCACCTGAAGCACGACGACGAGTCCCTCTGGGACACCGACCACTTCATCTCGTACTGGCAGTTCACAGAAAGACGCACCGGAATGGTTGCGAATCAGACAATTAGTATTATCTTTGTGGAGATGACGCTGTTCACCAAGACGCTGGAGGAGTGCGTGACGGAGTTCGACAGGCTGTTCTACATATTCAGGAACAGTGAGGGCTTCCAAAGGGTCCCCGAATGGATCGAGGAGGTCGGAGGAATTTCCAGACGGCTCGCCGAGGCGTGCGAGATCGCGGCGTTCGACAAGGATAAGAAACTTAAATACGAAATTGACAAGATGAACGAGTGGGACATTCTGGCGCAGCGGGAATTCGCCGAGCGCAAGGGCTTCGAGAAAGGATACGCCGACGGAGAGGCAAAGGGGATTGCTGACGGGACGGCTAAAGGTATGGCTGAAGGTATGGCTAAAGGAATGGCTGAGGGTTTGGCCAAAGGAAAGGCCGAGGGGATGGCCAAGGGAAAAGCTGAAGGGAAGGCTGAAGGAAAGGCTGAAGGAAAGGCCGAAGGAAAGGCCGAAGGGCTTGTTGAGGGCAGACTTGAAGTGGCCAAGGCTCTGCTTGCCAGTGGAATGCCGATTGAGCAGATCAAGCTGTACACCAAACTTTCCAAGGAGCAGATTGAGGCAATTCAGTAATGGATACTTGAGCATAAGTGGTCAGTAAGAGACATTATCATGGCTAACCTCCGAAAGCTGGGGGTGGCTATGTTGGTATATTCTGTGCCGCAATACGTCGCCGAGGACAAGCACCGTGGCTACAACACCACCCACCTCATCAAAGTGCCACAGAGCCACCACCGTTAATCATAATAGAAGTTACTAAAATGCGCTCCCGGGTTCAGTATTCCGGGAGCGCTTGAATAATATGATCAGCAAGACTGATTACTCGACAACCTCAAAAATAGGGCTCGTTCCTTCAGCATCAGACTCTGCGGCCAAACGACATGTACCTCCATTAGGGGCCTCAAGCACTTTCTTTCCAAGAGTCCAGTTAACGACACAGACCATTCTGACCTGCGTGATGTTCCTCGGAACGATGGTCGTGCTGAGGATGGATATGCTGATGTGCCTTTTCATCACGCTGGCCATAGCCACTTTCTACCGGATGTACAGCGGAGAAGGCGCGCGGAAATCCGACCCCGTGATGCTTCCCGTGTGGATTTTCTTAGCGCTGTTCACCAAAGGGCCGGTCGGTCTGCTGATGCCTCCGTTGGCGATAGCCGTGTTCCTCGCCGTGAAACGGGACTGGAAAGGATTCCGTAAGTATCTTGGACTCAAAACCTGGGGCATCATCGCCGGTCTCGCCGCGATTTGGCTCACTTGCGTGTGGTTCGAAGGCGGCGCCGAGTACATCGACAACCTTCTGTTCAAACAGACGATGGGACGCGCGGTCAACGCCTTCACGCACGCCAAACCGTTCTGGTTCTACCTTGTGTCCATCTGGTGGTGCCTCGCTCCGTACTGCCTTCTGCTGATAGGTTCGCTCGTGGTGTCGCTGATTCCGGCGCGCCATCTGCCATCGGACAAAGCCGCCGGAACCTCGGATTCCTCACATACTCCGTCCTCCAAGCGTTCCGATCTGGAGATTCTGCTCCTTTGCGCGATAGTCTCGACAATCGTGATGCTGTCGTGCTTCAGTTCCAAACTGCCGATCTACCTTGTTCCGGTCTTCCCGTTCATCGTCTATCTGCTTCCCGTCCTGCTTGGCAGAACCGGCGAGCGCCGCTGGATGCCTTGGGCCGTCGGAATCTTCAACGTCCTGTTCATCATCGTCGGCGCGGGCGCTCTGCTGATCCTTCTCGGAGCGGTCAGCGTCCCAGCGGTGAATGAACTGTTGAATGAATATTCCTTCGCCCGGGAAATCCCTGTCATCAACGGAATCATCCTCCTGACGATTGCGAACTGCATCGGGCTATGGTTTCTTGTCAAGCGGAAATGCTGGAATATTCCGTCTTTCCTGCTAGGAGCAGGTCTGCTGCTCGCTGTTTTCTCCGCATCGGCGATTATCCGGGACGTTAACCCTTACATCGGCTACGGTTCCATCTGCGCTAAAGTCCCTGAAGGCACGCAGGTCGCCACAGTCTTCCTCCACAGACCCAAGAACATCGACACCTACATCGGCCGTCAGATCACTGACTACGGCAAGGATTGCGACAAGCTGGCCGAGGACATCGGCGAAGCTTCCGCAAGTGGCTCCGAGGCAAGGCATTTGACCATTGTCACACGCAGATCAAGGCTAGAAAGCGAACCGCTCCTACAAGAGATCTTCAAGTCCGACACCGCCGTAATTCATTCCGGACCTTACTGCCTCACGACGGTGACCATCCGATAAATCCGTAACATTTTACACTTTTTTAAGATGCAGCATTGTCGTTCACAAACAAATCGCTAATTTTGCACCTGAAAAATTTGTAACAAGTTACAGAAAAATCAGACACCATGGTGCAAAGGACTCAATATCTGCAACAACTTATCGACAGTATGGGCAATGGTCTGGTAAAAACCATCACAGGTATCAGACGCTGCGGTAAATCAGTGCTGCTCAGGGACATATTCGGGCAATGGCTTAAAGACAATGGCGTGGATGATGGCCACATCATATATCTCTCTTTTGACGATATGGAAATAGAGGAACTGCGTGAGCCAAAAGAATTCTTGAAGATGGTCCGCAGTAGAATTTCCGATAATAAGACACACTATCTTCTGCTTGATGAAGTGCAACTTATGGACAGATTCGTGGAAGTTCTCATCAGCCTGATGCACAATGAAGTATTTGATATTTTTGTGACTGGAAGCAACTCAAGATTCCTTTCCACCGACATTGTGACTGAATTCAGAGGTCGCTCACAAGAAATCCGTATGCAGCCATTGACTTTTTCAGAATATATAAGTACATTTGATGGTGATAAAGATGAAGCATGGAGCGAGTATATCGAGTTCGGCGGGCTGCCACAAATTTTGTCTTTCAAGACCAAACAACAAAAAATCACCTACCTGTCAAACCTTGTTGAAACGGTATATATCAAGGACATAGTTGAGAGGAACAAGTTAAAAAGCGGCGAGGGAATCACAGAATTGCTTCGGACATTGGCCTCATCAATGGGTTCTCCATGCAATCCTAGACGAATATCCAAAACATTCGAAAGCGTTGAAAAGAAACACGTGTCCAGCGAAACAGTGGCACGACATATTCGTTATTTCAACGAGTCATTTCTGATAACAGAGGCTTTGCGCTACGATGTAAAGGGCCGCAAATATATAGGCACAGAGACCAAGTACTACTTCACGGATATAGGATTGCGGAACAGCATTCTTGGTTTTAGACAGATAGAAGAAACGCACATAATGGAGAACGTTCTCTATAATGAATTGAAATACCGTGGTTATAATGTTGATGTCGGGATGGTTGAAATCATGGAGCGGAACGCTGATGGAAAGCAAGAGCGCAAGCGACTTGAAGTTGATTTTGTCGCCAATCAAGGAAGCAAGAGGTATTACATACAATCCGCGCTCCGAATGGAAGATGATGACAAAGTCAGGCAAGAGAAGAAATCTCTGATAAATATTCCTGATTCATTCAAGAAAATCATCGTAGTGAAAGACCGTATTACCTCATACCACGATTATGACGGAATCTTGAGGGTAGGCTTATTCGACTTTCTTCTGAATCCGGACAGCCTTGATTTGTAGCTTTTCCTCCATCCTCACACGCAGATCAAGACTAGAAAGCGAACCTCTCCTGCAAGAGATCTTCAAGTCCGGCACAGTCATCCATTCCGGTCCTTACTGCCTGACAACCGTGGAGAGGCGGTAGGAGCGTTGTCCGATTGCAGGCACTGTTTTTGTAAGTAATTGATTCACATCATAATTACAACCACATAAAACACCTGTTATCATGCAATGTTTCCTAAAATTAACTGCGGCTGTCTTCTTCGCTACAGCTTTGTCATTATGCCTTCGCGCGGAAAAGGTCGACAAATCTCCCGTAACCTCCTTTGACCTCAAACGCTACCTTGGCACATGGTACGAGATCGCCAGATTCGACCACCCGTTCGAAAGAGGGATCTCGCACGCCGCCGCTGAATATGTCCTCAGGGATGACGGCAAGATCAGTGTCACCAACACCGGATGGAAGGACAGCCGGTCAAAGACAGCCATCGGCAAGGCCAAGCAACCTGATCCGGTCAACAACCCGGCTCTGCTCCGTGTCTCCTTCTTCCTGTTCTTCTACTCTGACTACCGTGTCCTTATGATTGACGATGACTATTGCCTCGCCCTCGTCGGCAGCTCAAGCGACAAGTACCTTTGGATTCTGTCCCGATCCCCACAGATTCCTCAAAAAGCCGTTGACATGGTCCTTTCCGAAGCCTCCAGACGAGGCTACGACACTTCCCGGCTCATCTGGGTGAACCAGGAGCGAGGCATTGACAATCGTTAAAATCTGAAAGAGGCTGACTCAAAAGGTCAGCTTCTTTGTTTGCATACCAAGAAGTTCAGGAGGGTGCCATTCGGAAAGCCATAGGCACCCATGGCCTTGTGAACGGAAGAGTGCCCACGACAAAGTCGTGGGAGGGATTTAGTTGATCAGGTGTACAAGTATGTGTCAAACTTGGATGGAGCCAGGTTTAGCGTATGTAGAGCCTGAAGTTGAATCCTAGCCAGGTTGTCTACCGGCTGTTGGTTGCGGGATACCCTTATCCTAAGAAGGTTCCATCGCAATTCCCTGAATATCACAGCATGGCTCTTCGCTTGCAGTTGGCGAACACCGTAATGTCCCCTGCAAGCGGTTCAGGGGCATGGTGGCGTGCTCGCCGATTTCACCACATTTGTCCTTCCCTATCGTACTCGTTCCACATGCACGTTGTGTCCACAAATAAGTCGCTACCATCCATCTATCCACCTATCTATCCACATATCTTCTCCTACCTTCCCACCTGCTCATCTACCTTTCAACTCTCAAGTGTGAATGGCTTCTCACACCTAGAAACCTTATATGAAGAACATCAGCACTTTACGTTTCTAGGGGTGAACGGATTTGCACACCTGAAAGAGGCGGTTGGCATTTCAGGCCGTTGTGGGCAAGGTTCCGACTCCTAGGTGTGAATCTCTTCGTGCGCCTGGAAACGCTATGTAATGAGTATCAGCGTTTTGGACTTCTTGGTGTGTGCGTGACAAGCAGGGCTGAGATAAGACTGTATGTCGTTATGTGATTCTGTTTAGGTAATAATGTGCATGGACGGCGATCTCATTGGTGGTGTCATGCGTGGTGTCATGCGCGGTGTCGTGGGCTATTTGTTCCCCAAACGGGATCAAGTGCTTAAGAAACCGGATCTCCTCAGTCGTTGTGCGACCGGTCCCGAAGGTGGCGCCACCCTCCACCGCCTCCTTCGCCGTGAGGTCCTGCCGCTCCGTTCCGAGAGGCGCTTAAACCTCCCGCGCCATCCTCTTTCCGGCTGAGCTGAGATTGCGGTGGCGGCAGATCCGACAGAAGAACGATTGAGGTCAATCACAGGGTAAACTCATACAAGAGCTCCGCAAAAACATTGCTCACAAGTCAGCGCAGGCTGATGCATCGCGGCAACAGACCGACAGAACCCGAAGCCTGCTTTGGAAATATAAAGTTCAACCATGGCTCCAAGAGGTTCCATTTGAACTCAAGGAGAAAGACAAAAGTGGAATGGGGGTTGGTATCATTAGCGCATAACCTCAGGAAGTATGTCGCCTATAAAACCGAGTCAATGCATAAACAGGCTCAAAGCATGGTACTTGTCACTGAGAAGTCACCATTAGGAATCGTTGTATAGGGTCAGGTGGCTCTGACAGAGCGTGACCGGCCACAGCCTCGTGAGAGGCTCCCGAAGGAACGGAGTTCCGAAGGGTGGATGGAGCGAAGCGGAACTCTGGATGAGCCTTTCGACAACTCTGTGCCATACTATATAATGAAAGAAACCGACCCTTTTGGGTCGGCCTCCTTCATTATAGAGTTATCGCACTATTACTTGTGGATGTTGATGTTGTCGATGAAGATACGTCCCGCACCGCTTACCTTGTAGTTGTAAGATCCGGTGTAGTTGCCGCTGTCGTCCTTGACAAGCACACGGTACATCACAACGACAAGTCTCGTGTTGGCCGTGGCGCCCTTGATCTTCGCCGAAGAGTGTGTCCAGCTGTAAGTGCCGGTAGGCTGGTCAACCTTAAGCACATCGCTGTACTTGGTGCCGTTCTCGAACTGGCCGTCACCCTCGATCACAACAACGACTCCTGAATCGTCCACCTTACCGCTTCCCTGCACCATGGCGGCATGGTCAAACTCCACAGTCACGTCCGTAGCGGATGTAAGAGGAAGCTTAGGAAGTCTGATGGAAGTGTTCTTGCCTCCTGTCTTGTTGAACTTGAGGTACTTGTCCTGGAGATAGATCAGTTCAAGGGAAGGATTCATGTCCTCGTAGCCGGCATTGGCGAACGCAGGCAGAGTGAAGGCTTTCACAGCGTCGCCATAGATGTTGATCGCGCTGTCATCTTTTTTGTTTCCGATCGTGTCACCGACTTTACCTCCAGCCGCTGTGTATGTATCAATAAGTGGAGTCAACCATCCGAAATCATCGAAGAAGCAGACACCGGCGGCTGCCTGAGCCACGTCAACAGTGTAAGTGTAGTTGTACTCGGCGTTCTTGAACACAACCTGGCCTGTTCTTGCGGTGCCTGAATTGGCCTCGAAGGTCACGTCAACAGGATAGGTTCCGGCGGCAGGAATGTTCATCGCAGGAAGCTTCACCCATGACGGAGCGGTGACGGTGAAAGGAACATTGGACACAATGTTGAGCTTTCTCGTCTCACCTATTCCGGCGATGGTGTTGACTCCTGGATATGTCACCGTGATGCTAGGCTCGAACTTGGCCTGCTTTACAGTGAGGACAGACTCGATGTTGTCCTTGAAGAAGCGGATGGTTCCGGTTCTGTCAGTTCCTGTGAGGTTAGGCTCGGCCTTGAAGGTCTTGGATACAGTCTCGACGACAGCCTTTGTGGCAGGAGTGTAGACCTCTGTGATCCAAGAGCCGTTGATCTCGGTCTCGAACTCAACGTTAGACTGGATCTTTGCCGTGAACTCGGCGCCCTGGCCAAGAACCTCGACAGTGTTGCCTGTAGAGATGCTGATCAGCGGATCAAGCTCTCCGCCGGCGGCGGACTGAACGACGTGGATGTTCTTTCTGGTGTCAGCTGAAGCCAAAGTGATTACGGCGTGGCGGAGCTTGGAGCTTGTGCTTGGCTCGCAAGTGATCTTGACCGTGGTTTCCTCACCTGCCGGACCTTCTATGACATCAAGGGACAGCCAATCAGCGTCAGAGCCCTTGGTCAAAGTCCAAGGATTGTCAGACTCGATCTTCAATTCGTAAGGCTTGTCCGGAGTTCCCTCAAATGTGATGACATCATCGGAAACAATGACCTTGGCATAGACAGGATCCGAATATGGAATGTCGGAATCAGCGATCTTGATGTTGTCAAGATGCCAACGCTGCTGGTCAGGAGTTACGGATGCATACTCGGCAGGACGGATGATAAAGCGTGTCGTGTTATTGACTCCCTTGGCGGTCACAGTAGCGTGCTGCCACTCAAGATGTCCCTTCTCCTGCGTGGTCACGAACGGATCACTGATCTGCGTGCCGTTGTCGAAGAATCCCTTGCCGGTGAGTTCGACCACAATCTGAACCTTGTCAATGTTGCCGGAGCCGGTCATATGAGCCGCCCAGTCAAAATCAAGATCGACATTGATCAACTCGTCTCCCTTGAAGTCCTGCTTAGGGAGGATCATACCGTTGTTATTGTTAACAGTAGCGGTGCTTGTCTTGCCGAACTTCCAGTAATATTTCTGAGCATAGATGACCTTGCTATTCGGATTCAGATCCTCGTAGCCCTTATCGGTCAAGGCTTTAAGAAGTCCCGACAGAGCGTCGTTGCTCCTCAGGTTCGGAGCCTCTCCACCGGAATTGTTGTCACCAACTGAGTCATCAACCCTGACGCCTGAAGCGTCGATGTATGATTTCATCCAGGAGAAATCATCGTAGAAATAGGCATTGAGGCTATCGTTGATTCCGTTATCCTGCACATCGGTCACGGCAAGGGTCAACTCTCCATCGGAAAGTCCGAGGACGTAGGCCTTGACCGAGATGTTGTGCATATTCACAGACTCAATGTCAACCACACCGGCTCTTGGGTCGAGAAGTTTTATCGCAACCGGAAGAGACTGCTCAAACTTAAGCTCGTGGCCAAGAAGTCCTGCCTCGACGGTGACATAAGTGACAACGTTAGCCTTGGAAGGATCGAGATTGGAAAGCAGATCCACCGGTTCAGGACGGGTGACCTCAGCGTTGGACTTGACTGTGACACCACCGGCCTCAAGGGCGGCGTTGCCATAAAGAGTGACCTTCTCGCCGGCGAGTGAAACCTTGTCACCTATGGCGATCTCCCCCTTGTAGGAGACATAGATCGAGGCGCTCTCGTCAGTCGCCACGAACCCATCGGATGTCAGAGCTACAACTTGAGCCTCAGCCACTTTTGCGAACAAACCATCATCGAGGGTGAATATTTTCGAGATCGGCATCTCCTCCACTCCGAGGTAATTGTCACCTTTCTGGTAGATGACGGTGCGGATTGAGTAGCCGCGGTTGTTGGCGATGGTTAGGGTACCCTCGCGAGGGGCGGCCATCGCTCCGTTGGCGACGTTGTCGGTGACGCTCACGGTCACATCTACAGTGTTGGTTCCGGATGTCGGATCGACTGTGATCCAGTCGGCGTCCACATCGATGAACCACGCTTCATCAGAGGCAATGGTCAGGGACTGCGGCTCCGCTCCAATTGCCTCGAAAGTCAGGCTTGACTCCGAAAGAAGGGCGCTCGGCTTGACATATTCCTCCTCGGAGCATCCGAAAATCGGGAGGACGGCAAGAGCCGCGGCGCAGAATCTTATTATATTCTTAACTATTTTCATAATATCTTCGTTTGTTTCAATGGATTAATTCATTCCATTATCGGTGTCCCCGTCGGAGGAACTCAGGCCGTCATCCCATCCAGGATTCTGCGCAAGGTTCTTGTTAAGATCCCTGTCGCCTCTTGGAATAGGGTACAGATAGTCGCGGTTCTCATCGAACGTGCGAGTCTTGGTGCGGTACATGTCAACATAGCCCTTGTGACCCTCGCTCAGCACGATACCGTTCGAGTACGGCACATAGTTCCCGTCTATCTCGATCTCCTGGATCTGGAGGAACACGAACTTTTCTCCGTATTTCGTTTTGTACTCTTTCTCTATCTTGCTGCCAACATTCTGAGTGTCATAAAGATAGATGTCCGGATTGCCGTCACCCGTAAGATCGTAAGGGCCGACACCAGGGAAATACGTTCCATAGAGAGGTTGTGGGAAGCAAAGGCCTTCCTTCCACCTCACGATGTCATCCCAACGACTTGTCTCCAGAACGAGTTCAATCGTCCTCTCGCGACGAACCTCCAGAATCTGGGCGAGATTGGCGGGATTGAGCCTTGCGATGTTCTGATAGCCGTATTTCTCGGAAATAAGGTAAGGATCCACAGTCAGACCGGCAAGATGAAGATGTGGCATTCCAACCCTGTCACGAAGTTTGTTGATGGACTTGTCCACATCCTCCTGGGTAAGGATATTCAGCTCGGCCTTGGCCTCCGCATAGATGAGATAGGCCTCCGCAAGACGGTACACAGGCATGTCGTTGAATGACATGTCGGCGCGTTCCGCAGTCTCGTACTCCGGACTCATGACAAACTTCTCAAGCTGGTAGCCGGTCGAGGTCATTGTCAGATCCGGGCCATAGACGGTCTTTTTGGAATTTGTGCGGACGTGGCTCGGAAGCCTCATGATCATGCCAAGACGAGGATCACGATCCTTCATCTCATCCACGAACTGCATGGTCTCCCAGCCCTCCTTGTCGGTGAAGCGCGAGCCATCTTTCATGAGGAAGCTATCCACGAACTTCTTGGAGAAGCCTGGGTTGCCGCCTGTGTTCATGAGCACATAGCCTGTGGCGTTGTGGGTACATCCGATGGACTGCTCCATCTTTATGGCGAGGATGTACTCATTCTTGTCGGCGTCAACCTCCATGAAAAGGTCATGGTAGTTCGCGGCCAATGAATATTTTCCAGACTCCATCACCTTTTGGGCAGCTTCGTAGGCCAACTTAAGATAGTCATCGGCGGAGCGTCCACCCTGGAATGAAAGGCCATGGTACTTTCTGAATGTCCCTTCGTAAAGGCAGAACTGAGCCTTGAGCATGCAGGCGGCCCATTTGTTCACACGATAGACACTGACATCTGAAGGGAGAGACTCGATCGCCTCATCGATGTCCTCGATCATGTGGGACATGATGAGTTCTCTTGAGTCCCTCGGATTGAAGAGAGTGGAGTCAGTCGAGCCGAGTTCCTTGTCGTACCAAGGAACGTCACCGAACCTCTTCACCTTCTCGAAATAGAACTTAGCGCGGAAGAACTTAGCGAGACCTGTGTATTTCTTGACAGCGTCCGGATCGGAACACTGGTCCATGTGGCCGAGCATGGTGTTGATCTTGCGGAGCTGTCCCCAAGACCAACCTCCTTTGGAAGCCGTTGTTGGAACCTCGCGGGCCGTGCCGCCAAGAAGTTCATCCGAAATCGTTCCTTTCTGGAACACAAGGTCTGACTGTTCGTCGTAAGGAGTTTTATCCAGAAGGTTGTCATAGAAAGAGTTGGAGAACAACTTCAAATCCTCCTCGTTACGGAAATATGTCTCCGGAACAAGCCTGTCCTTAGGGTACTTATCCAAAAAGCTGTCACATGAGGTGACTCCAAGGACGATTGTCAAAATAGGTAATAAATATCTTTTCATTTTCACTGTCCTCCATCATTAGAATGTTATGTCGATGCCGAACATGATGGTCTTCTGCCACGGATAGGCGACAGCGTCCTTGGCGTCGGAGTTCGTATACAGACCGTCAGTACTCTTTTTGGTGACACGACGATACGCAGACTCCGGATCCAGATACTTGGTGTACTTCTTGATCGGAGACCAGTAGGCCAGGTTCTCGCCGGAGAAGTAGAAACGCACCTTGTCAAGGCAGATCGCCTTTGTCCACTTCTGCGGAAGGGTGTAGCCTACCGTAAGGTTCTTCAGCCTGAGATACCTAACGTTCTGGATGTACCTGCTGTTAGGCGGCGCGAGCTCTCCACCGGTCGATGAATAGACACGCGGCCTTGGGAAATAGGTGTCAGGATTCTCTTCGGACCAGACGGTCTTGATGAAGTCCCGTGGCATGAATGCCGTGTAGTAGGCGTAGGAATATGATCCCCAGAATGCTATGTTCATGCCGGAAGGATACCAGTAGTGGTTGCCCACACCCTGAAGGAATGTCGAAAAGTCGAATCCCATCCAGTCAAATCCAAGGTTGATACCGTACTGGAGGCTCGGAAGCGAGTTGCCGAGAATCTTGCGGTCGCCAGGGCTGTCGGCGGTGTTGTCGCCAAGGGTGATCTTGTTGATTCCGCCTTCTCCTTCCTGTTTGTTGTCGAGATCGACATACCTGAGGTCACCGGCAAGGAATCCGCCCTGCATACGGTTGGTGCCGACATAAGTGAGGGCGTCGCAGACGTTTGCCTGATAGTCCTTGGCTTCCTCATCGGTAGCGAACAGGCCGTCCACAACAAAGCCCCAGATGTCACCGATCCTCTGGCCAACATAGTAGTCAGTGAGTCGTTTGTCAGGATTGTTGGCATATCTGGTGATGTGGGAGTTGTAGTCGCTCACAGAAGCGCGGATGTTGTAGTTGAACGGCTTCCCGAGAAGTTCGAAGCTGTCCCTCCATCCGAGGGAGATCTCGTAACCCTTCGTCCTCAAATCCGCGGAGTTCTCTTTAGGGGCGTCAGCGCCATAGACACTTGGAAGGGCGTTGCCCTGAATGAGCATGTTCTTTGTGTCACGGATGTAGGCCTCTGCGGTAAAGTCAAGCCTTCCGTTCAGCATCGACGCGTCAAGACCAAGGTTGTACTGATAAGTGGTCTCCCAAGTCAGGGATGACGAGTTAGGGGCGGAGATTCCGGCATACTGGGCGTTCGTGGAGCCCTCACCAAATGTGAACGCCTTGAAATCATCGATGGAGATGGTTCTCATGAACATGTAGTCTTTGACATTCTGATTACCCAGCGAGCCGAAAGAAGCGCGGAGCTTGAGGTTGTTCACAAGATTCTTGGCCGGGGCGAAGAACGGCTCCTCAGAAATACGCCAACCAGCGGACACTGAAGGGAACAGTCCCCAGCGATGCCCCTTGGCGAAACGGGATGATCCATCGTAGCGTCCGGATGCCTCGACAAGGTACTTGCCTTTGTAGTCATAGTTGACACGACCAAAGAAACCGGCGAGGGCATACTCACTCTGCCCGCCTTCCAAATTGGTTATCTTGGCGCCGGTAGAAGGATCCGGGACAATCAGATTGAAGTCATTCAGGAGTTCATCGGAAATATTCTGTCCCTTGGCGGTCACGTTCTTGTAATGGTAAGTTTCGGCATTGAAACCGAACATCACCTTGACATTGTGGGCGTTGTTGAAGGAATCTTCATAAGTTCCGAAGATGTTGCCGGTGTAATAGTCATATCTTCTCGTCCTTTCCTCCAACTCATTAAGGCCCGCTCCTGTGGTGTAGGCTCCGAAGACTCCCGGACGGATGCCGTAAGGAATGTTCACCGTCCTGCCCATCCCGTTGCGGTTCACCCTTCTGTAGGTGAAGTTGGCTGTGAGGTTGAACTGCTTGACCGGACGGATCACAAGCTCCGTGGTGTTGGCGAAGTTGAACTTCTTGTCGTAGTTCTTGTGCTTGCCCATCGCGAAGACAATCTGACGACCGTTGGCGACGTTGTAGTTACCACCGATGATAAGCGGGTTGTTGTAAAGTCCTGTTCCGTCAGGGTTGAAAAGCGGGAAGGACGCAGGGGTGTGACGAAGATTCCTGAACACATCCTGAATGTCACCCACTCCGATCCATGAATAGTCGGAGCTATAGAATGACATATTGTTGGACAGACTCATGATCTTGTTCAGCTTTGCGTCGATCTTCGCGCGCATGTTGTACTTCTGGAACACATCTGGCTCGGTGGCCTTCATGATACCGGTCTGGCGGTCGTAACCACCGGAGAGGAAGTACTTGATGTTCTTGCTTCCGCCACTGACCGAGATGCTGTGCTGCTGGACAGGATGCTCATCCCTGAACATCTCGTGGTACCAGTCGGTGTTGCAGTAGTAGACCCACTGTTCCTTGCCACCGCGGATGTCCTTGATGACCCACGGGCGGTCAGGGTTCTCGGTCTTGTCATTGACACGCGCAAGCATTTCCATCATGTCGTGCTGGGTGTAGCCAGTGTAAGGAGTGCCGGCGGCCTGTGTCTTCCAGAAAAGGTCAAGAGTGTAGACCGACCAGTAGCCTCTGTCCTCGTAGTCGGTGGAGGTTGTAGGCTCCTCCCAACCGAAACGTCCGCTGTAACGGATCTTGGCCTTGCCGTCGTCGGAGTCACCTTTCTTGGTGGTCACGAGGATCACACCGTAGGCGGCGCGGGCTCCGTAGACAGCCGCCGCGGCGGCGTCCTTGATTACGGAGATGCTCTCGACATCATTCGGATTGACATCCTCAAGGTCGCCCAAGGCACCGTCGATAAGGACGATAGGGCTGGCTTCGTTGACCGAAGTGAAACCACGGATGTTCAGTTTACCGGTGCTGCCCGGATTACCGGACTGGGTCGTGATGTTGAGACCCGGAACAGAGCCCTGAAGCATCGTCACAAGGTTGTGTGACGAACGATCCTTGAGCTCTTTGTCACCGACAACGGAGATGGCGCCGGTCAGGTTCACCTTCTTCTGTGTACCGTAACCGACGACAACCGTCTCGTCAAGCATCATATTGTCCTCCTCAAGGATGACCGTGATGGATGATTGAGCGGCAGGAACTGAAACCTTCTTTGTGGTGTAGCCAAGGGAAGACACCTCAAGGGTGACATTCCCGGCCGGGACCGTCAATGAGAAAGTACCGTTTTCGGAGGTCATGGTTCCGTTGCTCGTTCCGTCAACGAGAACCGCGACTCCGACAAGAGGTTGCTGGGCGGCGTCGAGAACTTTTCCCGAAACCTCTCTCTGATTCTGAGCGAAAGCTGCCGTAAGGCAGGCCAGCATCAGCGTCAGAGAGACAGCAAATGATTTGATAACTCTCATAAGGATTATAATTTGTTTATTAAGTTGTTAAACGCGTGGTTTAATTATTTTTTCGCGAAGTCCTCGACCTTGAACGCCTTCGGGCGCTCCATCTTCTCGGTGTAGACATTGCCGAACTCGTCCGTGACCTTGATGGTCAGATCCACGTTAGCGTCAGGAGCCGTCACCTTGAAGAAGTGATGCCACTTTTCCGTAACAAAGCTCGGACGCTCCTTGAGTCCAGAATTGTTGTACCTCTTAGCCGAAAGGGCGGCGATGTGCAGAGGGTCGAAGGTCGATGTCCTGGTCCATTTGAGTTCCTTGCCGCTCTCGTCGGTGACGGTCAGCGTCCATTTGGAGTTCCAGTTCCAGATGTTGATGAGAACCTCGTTCTTTGAGCTCTCAGGATATTCTTTGACGTATTGACCGAAGCCCTTGTCCGTAAGCTCGACATTGTCGGTCGGCATATTCGGAACATCCTTGCTGTAGGAGAAATAGACCTTGTTGAGATCGTAGCTTCTGAACTGGTAACTCTCGTCCCAGGCGGTAGCCTTGAACTTCCACTTGATGTCAGTGCCGTCGATGTCCCAGATGCTGTAGCCGGCAGGAGAGCCGTCGGTGCCGACATACACTCCGGAGGTCAGGTTTCCGGACCACCACCAGGATCCGCAGATCGAGCCGGCGTTATGCTCGTAGGTGTTCTCGGCTGTCAGAAGACTTGATTCTGAAGGATTGACATTGTATATCACGTGGGTGTGACCGGTCACGAAATGAACCTTGTAGCCTTTAAGAACGGAGAACAGTTCCTTGGTATTGCTCTCCTTATGGTCGATCCTGAACACATCTCCAGCGACCGGAGTGAAGATCTGGGCGTGGGTCGTGATGATCAGAGGAGTGGACTTGGAGACATAGGACAGATCCTTCTTCAGCCACTCGATCTGCTCGGAAGAAAGATTCTTTGTGTACTTCCTGCTGGTCGTGCCGTCGTAGGCCGAACAGTCGATGTCATCAATGACAACGTAGTGAATCTTGCCGATGTTGAATGAATAGTACGTCGGTCCGAGGTATTTCACATAGTCGGAGGCGGCCTTGAAATCGGCATCCGGGCTGAACGCCATATAGTCATTGTCGTGGTTTCCCATCGTGTGGAAGATCTGAAGGCCTTTGATGTCGGCGTTGATCTCCTCAAGGTACTCAGGGAAACTGAACTTGTTCTTGTACCAGTAGATGTCCCAGGTCATATCCCCAAGGGTCATTCCGTACATCTTCTCCGAACCGTGAGCGGCCATATAGTCCGTCAGATCCCTTGCGAAGACCCTGAACTGAGCCTTGTCGCTTGTCCTGTTGGCAAGGTGCATATCCCCGAAGAAGAACATCTTGTACTTGTCCTGGGAAGCGGCTTTCGTCAATGCGAAGTCCCTTCTCTCAACCTGGCCGGCCTTTGCCGTGAGGTAGGAATAGAACTGCGGGAGAATGCCTTGCGAAGTAACCTCGTAGCCACTTGGTACGGAGACAAAGACATAGCCCCACTTTTTCGCCGACTTAAGCTGGTATATTCCTTGGGAGTCGGTCTTTGTGACCTGCACTCCGTCAGAAACCACAACGTCAGCGACTCCGGCGCCGTCACAGACTACATAGCCCCAGACAGTCGTTCCCTTGTCAGGAGTGAAACCGGGGGCTTCCTTCTGGGTGATGGAAAGGGTCGTCTCGCCGAAGGATTTCTTCTTCTGTCCCCTGCGGATGACAACCTCATACTTTCCGCCGGTGATGTTCAGCGGCAGCCTGACAAAGAACTCGGTCTTGGAGACGCTCTCTATCTTGCAGGAGACACTGCCGAACAGGAACTCATCGGTCTGAAGAGGAGCCTTTTCCTGAAGCACACGGAACCTGATCTGCCCGCCGGCCTCGGCCTCTATCTGAGTCGGAAGAGAGAACAGGATCGAGGACACATCTCCCGCACCGTCACTGTCTTCCTTCCCGGAACCTCCGCAGTTCGTGAACATCCCCAAAGCGAGGGCCGCGAGCAGAGCGAAGGATAAGATTTTTACTAAAATGTTGTTTCTCATATATTTAGAAATTCGGTTTTGTTAAACCACGCGTTTAGCAAAAAAAACGCTAAGCGTTGGACTTGGCCAATTTTTGCTCGCTCTGGATCAGAAGGGCGCAGAGGAATACCCCGATTAGCGCGCCGACGGCGACGGAGAGCATGGCGTTGTCCCAAGAGCTGCCGACGGCGATTCCACCGACAAGGATCTTGGAGCAGACGGCGTCACCGAGAAGGTAACCGAACAGGCCCACGAAACCGGCGGCTGTTCCGGCGGCGTTCTTAGGAACGAGATTCAAGGCCTGGACGCCTGTCAGAGCCACAGGGCCGTAGATGAAGAAGCCGATAAGGCACAAGGCGATGTAGATCAAGGTCTTCTGCAAAGCCGGAGCGGCGGAGATGATACCAGAGCCGACCATCCAATAAAGCAGGACGCCGAGCAGGCAGAAGAACATACAGATCACGTTCATCGGGGCGCAGCGGCCTTTGAATATCTTGGACGTGGCCCAGCCGCAGGCAAGTGTGCCGACGGCGCCGACGATGTTGTGCACGGAGAAAGCGATCTTGCTCTCGGCTGCGGTCATTATGGACTTTTCCTGAAGATAGGTCGGAGCCCAGTCACCGATGCCGTAACGGACCATATAAACGGCCACGTTGGAGATGGCCACGACCCACAGGAGCTTGTTCTTGAACACATAGTCCACGAACAAGGTCTTGAACGGAAGTTTCTCGTCAGCTGAGCCTTTGGACTTGATTCCTGACCAGTCCTTTCTCCAGTCCTGGACTGAAGGAAGACCGCAGGACTCCGGCGTGTCACGGATAGCCCACCAGCAGAACACCGCGATCAGAATGGCGATGACGGCCGGGAACACGAAATCGCCCCTCCAGCTCTGAGTGCTGCCGAAAGCGTCAAAGATCATCACACCGGCGATGGCAAGGAATCCAAGGGAGAAGCTGCCGATGGTGTGCGATACATTCCACACGCTCATCTTGAAGCTTCGTTCGTTCTGGCTGAACCAATGCGCCATAATTCTGCCGCAAGGAGGCCAGCCGAAACCGCTCAGCCAACCTACTATCAGCATAAGTGTGAATATGATGGCGGTGTTCACCGCGGTGTTGGCCCCGAACGGGATAAGGCCTGTCAAGATCATAGTGAGAGCCGAAAGGACAAGGCCGACGCAGAGGAACTTCCTGGCGTCAGACCTGTCGGAGACGCTTCCCATAATGAATTTCGAGAAGGCGTACGCTATGGAGACAGCCGACATCGCGAGGCCGGCCTTGCCCGCGTCGATGATCCCGTCGTGGATCATATCCGGAGCGGCCAAAGACAGGTTCTTACGTACAAGATAGTAAGCTGCATATCCGAAAAACGCACCCAGAAAGACCTTGGTGCGCATTGCCTTATAGGTTTTGTCCACCTTGTCCTCTGCGAGAGGTTTACCCGCCTTTGGCGGATCAAGAAAACGTGACATAAATATTATTATTCGTTATTATAACATTTTAATCTTGCAAATTTATCCATTTTGACCCTAAAAAGCAAAATTAAGCTTTACATTTTGGTAATATATCGTGACATCATAAAAAAAGGGCCGGCCGGAATCCCGGTCAGCCCCTTTCTGAAGTTTTCATCGTAAGAGACTATCTCTTCGCAAGTTCGGCGTCAACGAAGAACGCTCCGGCCTCGCCGGCTCTCTTGAGCCTCTCGACAATCGTCAGAGCGGAATCTTCCTCCTCGACCTGCTCACGGACAAATCCCCAAAGGAAGTCCTGTGTCGCCTTGTCCCTCTCGGCGGAAGCCAGATCAACAAGGTCATTGACGAGACCTGAGACATGGCACTCATGCTCGTAGACATTCTGAAAGACATCCAGGAGCGAGCCCCAGCCGTCAGGAACGACATCAATCATTCCTACCTTGACCTCACCGCCGCGCTTGATGGCGTAGTCAGCAAGTTTGAGGGCATGTTCCTTCTCCTCCCCGGACTGCCTGAGCATCCAGTTCGCGGCACCGTTCCATCCTTCCTTCTTGAGGTAGAAGGCCATCTGAAGATAAAGATTTGAAGACCAAAGCTCAGCAACGATCTGATCGTTGAAAGCCTTAACAAGTTTCTCTGAAATCATAGTATCAATGAATATTTAAATTCCACAAACGAATATTACAAATGCGAAAAGCATGCCCGAAATGGCATATTCACAATTTTAATAATTAAAATTTGATATAATGTACGAATTCCTGCTTGGAAGGGATCAGCGGTTCGGACCTTAAGCCGACTTTCTTGAAGTCAATCTCTTTAAGATCAATGCACCGGATGCCGCCGTCGTACATAGAGCGGTAGTAGAACCGAAGACCTGACATGTCACTGACACAAGTACACTGGGTGGCTGACGGGATGTCAGCCGGCGCCTCGCCCACCGCGAACTGCGCCCCGATCGGAATCTCCATCGAGCCAAGAATATGGAAGGCCGTGAAGACGGATCCCTCGGCATTCGGCTTCTGCGGTGCGGTGTTCTGGAAGAAAGCCGCGCGGACAAACCTTGAAGGCGGCGTGAAATCCCCTGGCAGACCAAGCATCGCGCTTCCTCCACCGAAAGAAGACAGGGACATATTCCCAAGCGTGTGAGGCTCGGTGCGTCCAGGAAGGAGGTTGACATAGTTGTTGAGATTGGTGAGCTGCCAGTCGAACGAAGGTGAGTTGGTCAGGACTCCAAGGGTATTCTCATAGAAGACGCATTTGCCGTCGATGATCTCAAGCACGATCTGGCGGCCAGAAGGCTCGGCGAACCTCCAATGCACGGTCGAGGAGCGTGGATCAAATCCATGAATATGCACCCTCGCGATCTCGGCCTTGACCTCATCGACGGTGGCGCATCGTCCAAGGATATAGGAAACCAGTTGGAAATCAGAGATATTCGTCTCATGATTAGCTTCTGAATATTCCTCATACCTTCCATAGTCCGGGAAATAGAAAAGGCCGGCCGAGAGACCTTTCTCGTTCATGCCCTCCATCATCAGCTCGTCCTGGACCACCGCGACACCCACGTAGCCATATTCATTGGTAAAACTTCTGCCGGTCCCGCCGCCGGGGATGAATGATTTCCAGGTGTGGCCGCGTGGCACTACAACCCAGCGGCAGTCATTGTCCGAGGCGGCCCACTCGATCGTGCGCGCCACCACGGTGCTTCCGTCCTTGGCTTTGAGGGTGATGCCCGTGCAGGCATAGCAGTTCTGGAACGATGCCATCAAGGCCGCTGCGGCCAGAATGATGGCGGTAAGAATCGATAAACGTTTCATAAATCATGTGGTTAAAATCTGTGAATATGTCTGATCGCAAACCGGACATATTCCCGTAGGTTCACAAAAGGGAACGACCCGCAAATTGCGAGCCGTTCTCTCATATTCATTGAAAAAAGTCTCACTAACAGATTAATTTTTCAACATTTATTTTTGGCGAAGGTCATCCGGCCCGTACGCAGCCTTAGACTATTCCTTCTTCAAGGTGACGCTCGGGTTCTCGGTGGCGGCCCTGTAGCAGCGGCCGGTGACAACCAGGGCTGTGATGAGCAGCACGGCGAGAAGAGCCAGAACGAACACCCAGACGTGGATCGGCACCCTGTAGGCGAATCCGGAAAGGTAGCGGTTGACGATCAACCAGGACAGAGGCGTGGCGATGACGAAGCAGACCAGCACGATCCTCGCGAACTCGATGTTGAACATCTTCAGGATCTCTCCTATCGTGGCCCCGTTGACGCGCCTTACACCGATTTCCTTGCGGCGGTACTCGGTCTCGAACATCACGAGTCCGAAGACTCCCATCAGCGAGATGATGATCGCCAGCAGGGTGAAGAGGGTGATGAGGCGTGAGAAGTTGGCCTCGGTCTGGTACTGTCCCTGAAGTTTCTTGTCAAAGAGCTGGACATCAACGTCATCCGGATTGACGGTCGGGTCAATCTCGGAAACCGTTGTAGCGATTTTCTTCATAATGGCAGGGATGTCAGCATTCTTCCCGGTGCGCACAAGAAGCGTCGAAAGCGGTCTCCAAGGATGTTTTCCGAAGATGTACAGAGCCAAAGGAGACACATCGTTCTTCAATGAGGTGAAATTGAAATCACGGCAGAAACCGACGACCTCGGCGTCACCTTCATCCATGTGTCCCGGCATTTTTTCATTCAAGGTGAAGCCGAACTTGTTCTTCGCTGCCTCATTGAATATGAACACTCCGTTCTCGCTCTGCTCGTCGGCCTGGGTGAAGTCCCGGCCCTCGACAACCGGAATGCCCATAAACTGCAGGAAGTTCCAGGCGACAGGATAGCACTGGAAGCTGATCTGTTCGCCCTTGTACATTCTGCCCCAGCCCATACGGCTCGGCTGTACAAGGTCTCCATCAGCCCAGGTAATGTCCTTGATCTGAGGATCTTCCCTCAATTTGGAGCTCAGAGCCTCGGCGGATTTCGCGACAGTACGGTTCACGTTGGCCGTGATGAGTTCCTCGCGGTCAAAGCCCATGTCGTGGCTGAGCATGTACTTTCGCTGAAGTCCCACGAACGTGGCGCATATGATCAGCGAGATGGAAATCAGGAACTGCAGGCCCACGAGCAAATACCTGAACACACGCCCCTTGGCGCTTGAAACGAACGATCCCTTGAGGGCAAGCGCCGGCGAGAAGGAGGTAATGTAGAAGGCTGGATAAAGACTCGCCGCGACGGCGAAGGAAAGTCCCAGAATGATTGTGAATATACCCACGGACATATTCGCTCCGAACGCCGTTGAGCAGGTGATGAGGTTCGCCGCCGTGGAGGTCTGGAACAGCGCCACGACAGCGGCGGCAAGAGCCAATGAGATGGCTATCAGCGAGACAGCCTCCATCACGCAATCCATGACAAGGCTTGCCCTTGACGCTCCGAGAACCTTTCTGGTGTTGACCGAATGCACACGCACCGGAACAAGGGCGAAGAAGAAGTTCACGAAATTGATGAACGCGATGATGATGACCAGCAGCGCGATGGCAAGCAGGGTGTAAGTCGTCGTTTTGTTGCCCCTGGCTCCGTCAGTGTTGGCGATCGTCTGGTCGAAGTAGGTCTCCGTCAAAGGGATAAGGTGGACTCTGGTCCGTTTGATGGCTTCAGCCCTGCTCTCATCACTGGCATCGGAGTCGCTTCCGATGATGTCCTCCATAACCTTGCGGGCAGCGGCTTCCAGTTCATCTTTTGAAACGCCTTCCTTTGCCTTGAAGAAGTAAGGATAACTCCACTCGCTCCAGCTGTCAATGGCTTGGTCTCCTATCGGGCAGATGGCCTCGAAATCGGACAAGTCGGAGTTCATCGGCATGTCCTTGTAGATGGCGACGATGTTGGCGTCGTGATAAGTTCCCGACTGCCAGTTTCTTATCATCACATGACCACCGACTCCCACTCCGTACTTTCTCGCGGCGGACTCGCTGAAGGCATAGTCCCAGACCCCTACATAGTTATCCCACGAGCCCTCGGTGAGTTCGAATCCGAAGACATCCAGCGTGCCTTTGTTCATCGAAGACATCCTGATGGAGACACTTGGGTCGGAAAGCGTAGGATTCTTGCCGTCCCCGACAATGGTCTCTATCGGCTGCCCGAACAGATAGCCCGTGCCTCCCGCCTCGATCTCCGGAATGGAGGAGACCATCCGCTCGAACGGCGGCCTGTTCAGCCAGACCATATACTTTCCTTCAGTGTACCAGTCCGGCAGCGAGACGCAGTAGATCCGGTCCGCATCCTTGACCTCTTTATTATAGGTCAGGTCATGATGCACCTGCACCAGAATGATGTACAGCGCCGCGAACGCCACCGTCATCCCCAGAATGTTCAGCACCCCCGAAAGCGGCGTCCCCAATTTTCTTTTTCTGAATATGCTCATATAACTTATACTTTTAATATTTCCGTTTCTCTTCGGGTCTTTTACCCCAGAACACGGAAAATTGACAAACCACTTTTATGCCAAAAGATATAATTAACAGCAAATCAATATTTTGCCCAAATACATAAATTTAAGAAGTGTAAAATTTCTTTACACTCACTGTAAAAAAACTTTACACTTCTCCCCAGTCACTGAGCTTGTGGTCCCTGAGCCTTGACCTTCCCTAAGAATGGATTCAATTATTTGGTACGTCCGACAAGACGGTCGGCGAAATCCTTGAGAATGCCGAGACGTTCTCCATCGCAGATGTTTGAGACGCATCCGAGTGCCTTTTCGGTGAGTTCAACGATTGCTTTCCTGGCGTCCTCTCCGACTTCAAGGGTGTTGTAGATGTCTTTTACCCTGCCGATTTTGGAGGCTTTCTCTCCGTCAGTCTCCGCCTTCATGGACATGGCCTCCAGAAGCTCCGCCTTGACCTTTTCGTCAGCCTTCTCGAAAGCCCTGACGGTCAGCCAGCTCTTCTTCTCGTTGAGGATGTCCCCACCGATAGGTTTTCCGAAGACCTTCACGTCACCGTAGGCGTCCAGATAGTCGTCAGCCACCTGGAAAGCCAGCCCGAGGTTGTAGCCATAGTCGTAGAGGCAGTCGAGATCCTTTTCCGGAGCACCCGCTATGATGGCTCCCATCTTGGCCGCACAGGCAATGAGCACGCTCGTCTTGAGGCCGATCATATTCATATAATCTTTCATCGGGACGGTCTGCAGACGCTCGAAGTCCATATCGTACTGCTGCCCTTCGCACACCTCCGCCGAGGTTTTTGAGAATAGCTCCATTACATCGGTGACGACCGCGTGCGGTGCCTTTGCGATGCGGGCGTAGCTGTCGATGCACATCACGTCGCCGGAAAGGATAGCCGTGTCGGAGCCCCACTTTTTCCAGACCGTGTCCACCCCCCTGCGCAGCGGCGAGCGGTCCATAATGTCGTCGTGGATGAGCGTGAAGCTGTGGAATACCTCGATTCCCGCCGCCGGCTCCAGAATCTCCGGAGTCAGTTCATCCTTGTACAATGAATATGCGATCAAACATAGCGTCGGACGGATCCGTTTTCCCCCGATCGAGATCATATACCTGAGCGGATCGTAAAGCCCCGAAGGCTCCTCCGTGAACTTGATTCCCCTGAAAAGATTCTTGACAGCAGCGTCAATGGTTTCCTGATTAAGCATTGTTCGTTATTTTAGGGTTGTAAAGATAAGAATTTTATTTAGTTTATCTATTTTGTCTTTTTGTTTTTCATTGCTATCTTTGCACCCGCAAAAGGGTCCGGCCCTCTGACAAAGGGAAGGTCCTGTGTTCTTGAAACCACGTTAAAAACAAGAAGTAAAATGTCAAATTCTGTTAATCAACAGCGTGAGACGCTGTCTGTTACCTACGTTTGGATGTCAGTGACATTCTGCGTTTGTCTGGTTGTTTCCAACATCTTCATTCCACGGCTCTGGCAGGTCGGTCCGCTTCCTGTCCAACTCACCGGCGCAGTGCTTCTGTTTCCGATTTCGTACATCCTTAACGATTGCCTTACAGAGGTTTACGGCTACAAGAAAGCCCGTCTGACAATCTGGATCGGCTTCGCGATGTGCCTATTTGTGTCGATCGCATCGTTCATCGTCACGAAACTGCCTAAGCCGATGTTCGAGGACAGTTACGCCGCCGCGGAGAGCTTCAACTCCCTGTTCGGCCTGGTTCCGAGGTCGATGATCGGCTCGCTTCTGGCGTTCATCGCCGGCTCGACGGTCAACGCCTGGATTATGTCAAAGATGAAGGTGGCGACAAAAGGCAAGGGCTTCGGCTGGAGAGCCATCATCTCCACCATCGGAGGAGAGGCTACGGATTCCCTGATCTTCTTCCCGATCGCATTCGGCGGAATGCTACCTTTCGGAGCGGTAATCAATCTGATGTTCACGCAGGTTGTGGCGAAAACCCTTTACGAGATCATCATCCTGCCTGTAACCTCTTGGGTGGTCAGGAAGGTCAAGGCATATGAAGGAATCGACACCTACGACAACAACATATCGTATAATCCGTTTAAAGTTAATGAAATATAGTCTCGCCGCCCGCTCCTTGGATATTCTTCTGTAATATTCAAGGAGCAAGGTAGGGTGAGTCTGGGTAAATATTCATTTATGGCAGAAGGAAGAGAATTGGAGGGGTTGCAGTCCCTCGGCAAGAAGACTGAATATAAAAGTGACTACGCTCCGGAGGTTCTGGAGACATTCGTCAACAAGCATCAAGACAACGACTACTGGGTGAGGTTCAACTGCCCGGAGTTCACGAGCCTGTGTCCGATCACGGGGCAGCCGGACTTCGCGGAGATCAGGATCAGTTATATTCCTGACATCAGGATGGTTGAGAGCAAGAGCTTGAAACTGTATCTGTTCAGCTTCCGCAACCACGGTGATTTCCACGAGGACTGCGTCAACAAGATAATGAAGGACCTCATCAAGTTGATGGATCCCAAGTACATAGAGGTCACCGGCCTCTTCACTCCACGTGGTGGCATCTCCATCTACCCTTACGCCAACTACGGCCGCCCCGGCACCAAGTACGAGGCCCTCGCACAGCAGCGCTTCGCCACGCACGAATAGCTGATTTATGAAGTCGCTTCGGCAGGCTCAACGACCGCATTACGATGGTCGCTGAGCCTGTCGAAGCGACCGATGTGTGAGCATCTTGGAAGACGACGTGGCATTTAATTCATTGATAATAAACGCATTAGTATATTTCATAGTGCCAAAACCACAACCACGACATTGCTTTGTTGCCTGATATTCAAGAAGTTGTCTGCCACGGGATTTTTCACTATCTTTGCCGCTGAATATGAAAGGACAAGCGACAGTGGTCAAAAACGCGGGAAGCCATTTCCTGCTTTCAAGGTTGCCGGAGTGGCAGCCTTTTCCGGCGGTGCTCAAAGGCAAGGTGCGTCTGAAAGGCAGCGAGGCGACCAACCCCGTGGCCGTCGGCGACAAGGTGACTTATGAATATTCAGAAGAACCTTCCGCCACTCATCCAGCCTCGATCGTCGAGGTTTTGGACCGCAGGAACTATGTGATCCGCCGCTCCACGAACCTTTCGAGGCAGTCGCACGTGATCGCCGCCAATCTGGACCGCGCTTTCATAGTCGTGACCCTGTTCTTTCCGGAGATCAAGCTTCCGTTTCTGGACAGGCTTCTGGTGACCTGCGAGGTGTATGGCATCCCCGCCACCATAGTTCTGAACAAGGTTGACATATTCAGAAAAGAATTTCCCGAGCAGCTCGCTGATTTTCATCGCATCTATGAGAGCGCCGGCTATCCGGTCATCGAGACATCCGCACTGACAGGTGAGGGCATTAATGAGTTGAAGGCGGCGATAGGTTCACCGGAGGATGGCCATATCTGCCTTTTCTCCGGAGAGTCTGGAGTAGGGAAATCGTCCATAATCAAGGCCTTGGATCCGTCTCTCAACCCGAAGGTCGGCAACATTTCGTTAGCCCATCTTCAGGGCCGCCACACAACATCCCTGTACGAGATGTACCCGTTAAGTTCCGGAGGCTTCATCATTGATTCCCCGGGCCTTAGAGGCTTCGGCCTTGTCCATCTTGAAAAAGAGGAGATCGCCCTTTACTTCCCCGAGATGCTCAAGTTCTCCCGTGACTGCCGTTTCGCTCCCTGCACCCATACCCACGAGCCCGGCTGCGCCGTAAAACAAGCCGTTGAAGACGGCCTCATCTCAGCCGAACGCTACAACTCCTACCTCGGAATGCTCGAAGAGGACAAGAAGTTCAGGTAGAAGACGATCTTCCGACATCATAATATTCACTGAACTTGTTGCCGAATCGTCTTTTTGTATTACCTTTGCAAAAGAGTAAAAGGTCTTACTATAAGATATGGTACTGGAAAAGCAGATACTGATGTTTCTTAACATCGCGCACAACAGCGTGAAGCAGTGTATGTCGGAGGTGTTCCAGAAGGGCGGGTTCAACCTGACGCCGGAGCAGTTTCTGGTGATGGACACGCTTTGGGACGAGGGTGTGCTGACCCAACAGCAGATCGCCGACATCACGATGAGGGACAAGAACTCCATAGTCAAACTTATTGACGGACTGGAGAACAGGAAACTTGTCCGGCGTGTGAGCAACCCTAAGGATAGAAGGCAGAACCTCATCGAGGTCACCCCATATTCCCGGAAAATCAAAGACAAGGTTACGGAACTCTCGCTTGAGTCGGTCGCCACGATCGTTGGGGACATTCCTCGGGAGGATCTGGAGTCCTTCGTCAAGACGCTGGCGAGGATGGAAAGGAATATGAATCCGAAGTCTGATCTGGAGGCTTTGGCGAAGAAATATCCGACTAAAAAGAAAGGCGATGGGACGACTGTATGACCTCCTGATGAAGGACTACCGCTTGAAGGAAGGGCTTAACGCCTGCATCAACTGCGGCACCTGCACGGCCATCTGCCCGGCGGCGGAGTTCTACCGCTATGACCCGCGAAGAATCGTGGACATTGTCCAGAGCAAGGACGAGGAAGAGATCGAGAAGCTGCTGAAAAGCGACACGATCTGGTACTGCGGAGAGTGTATGAGCTGCGTGACGAGATGTCCTCGGAAGAACGCTCCGGGACTGATTATTATGGCCTTGCGGAGCCTGTCCATAGATCTGGGCTATTTCATCGAATCGGAGAAAGGCCGTCAGCAATATCTCCTGACAAAAGACTTGTGCGCCAACATCCTGGACTATGGCTACTGCGTCTATCCACGCCGTTTCGACTACGCCGGACATCCAGAGGCCGGAAAGGTCTGGGAATGGGAGGAGAAGCACTTGGACGATGTGTTCGAGAGGCTCGGCGGCAATCTTGACGGCGAAGGGCCGGGAGCTATGCGCCGCATCCCGCAGGAGGATCTTGACCAGCTCAAGAGGATCTTCGACGAGACCGGTGCCACCGAAAGGATGGAGAAGGTTCGGGCCGCCGGCTCGAAGAAGGCCGCCGAGATGGGCCTCACCGAGGACGAGTTCATAGCGAAAATCTACACGGACAGCGATCCGAAACACTTAAACCAATAGCCCTCAATGATCTACGAAGGCAAACAGAAAATCTGGTCAGACTACCAGAAAGAGATTCCGGACGATCACTATTTCTACGTCCGCAGCTGCATCAGACAGAGTTTCTTCCCCGCTTCGGAAGCGACTTTCCTAAGGATAACAAGGCAGGAACTGGGCAAGGACATATTCGAGACAGAGCATCACACGACTTGCGGCGGCATCGCCTACCACTCGGACACGATCCCTCAGGAGACCGTGATGACAATCATCGCGCGCCAGTTCGCCCTTATGACGAAGCACGGCTATGAAAACTACGTCTGCTCCTGCATAACCTCCTTCGGCCTCTACTGCGAGACGATGGAGACGTGGCGCGAGTTCCCCGAACTGGAGGCGAAGGTGCGGGAGAACCTTTGGAAGACCTGCGGTCTGGAGTTCTCCAAGCCGAAATTCCTCGTGCACGCCAGCGACCTCATCTACAAGTACCGCAACCTCATCGCGGCCCAGGCGAAACACAAGCTCGTGAATATTCACACCGGCCGCCCGCTCCGGGTGGTGGAGCACATCGGCTGCCACTATTCGAAGATGTTCCCTTCAAAGGGAGTCGGGGGCGCTGAATATCCTTATGTCCTCGTCGGTATGATCGAGGCGTGGGGCGGCGAGATCGTGGACTACCCGGAGAGGCGACACTGCTGCGGCTTCGGATTCCGGCAATATCTCGTCAAAGGCAACCGTGGATATTCCTTGTCCAACACCCACAAGAAGTTCGAGAGTATGGAGCCATTCCACCCGGATATGATCATCACCAACTGCCCAGGATGCCCGTATTTCCTTGATAGATGGCAATATGTGATCGCCGAGTCAACCGGCAAGACCTACGGGGAGGAGGGTCACGGAATCCCGGTCTTCACCTACGAGGAGGTGGCCGGACTGGTCCTTGGCTACGACCCTTGGGACCTCGGGCTTCAGACCCACCAAGTCAGCGTCGAGCCGCTTCTGGACAAGATGGGCATTGAATATGACCCTTCCCGCAAGTTCCTCGGCAAGAACGGCAAGGACATCGGCCGCCCTGGCTGCTGCACTTGTTTGAAATAGTTTATTTATGAATATGATCGTATGAAAAATAATATACTTATTATAGGTGGCGGACCTGCGGGCCTTGAGGCGGCTTCCGGACTCCAGAGGCTCGGCTATAATGTCATCCTTATTGAACGGACTTCGATGCTGGGCGGACATCTGGCCTCGTGGGACAGGTTGTTTCCGGACGGTGCCTCGGCATCGGCCGCCCTTGACGGACTACTCGGGAAGATGGACGGTGTCAAGTGCTTCACTGACACCGAGGTACAGTCTATCAACAGGTTGGACAAGTCATATAACGTGATCCTCTCCAACGGCATCACAGTACTGGCTGACGCCGTGCTGGTGGCCAGCGGCTTCGACCTGTTCAAAGCTGAAAAGAAAGAGGAATATGGTTACGGGATCTATGACCACGTGATCACCAACGCTGATCTGGAGGCGTGGTTCGCCTCAGGCTCTGATGTGCGGATCGACAATCCTAAGAAGATCGGTTTCGTGCACTGTGTCGGTTCCCGTGACGAGAAGTCAGGCTGCCGCTCCTGCTCGAAAGTCTGCTGCGCAACGGCCGTGAAGCAGGCCTGCGAGATGAAACAGGCTTTCCCTGACGCTCAGATCTACTGCTTCTATATGGATCTGCGAATGTTCGGCCGCCATTACGAGGATCTTTACCTTAGCGCGCAGAAGGAATATGGTGTGCGGTTCATCCGTGGACGTGTCGCCGAAGTGTCTGAGAATGTGGACGGAAGCCTTATGGTGAAGGCCGAGGACACCGTGGCCGGCAAGCCGTTGAAAGTAACCCTTGACCTTCTCGTGCTGATGGCCGGAATGAGGCCTTCGGCTTCCGGAAAGAGGGTCGGGGAGTTGCTTGAGATGCCTGTGGAGGAGGACGGATTCTTCGCGGTCCGTGACGGAATCCTGTCCGGACAAAAAAGCCAGCTTCCAGGACTGTTCCTTGCCGGGGCCGCGACCGGCCCGAAGACGTTGCCGGAGACTCTGGCTGATGCCCGTGGTGCTGTCGTGGAGATTGACCGGTATCTGTCCGACATATTCCCGAATGTTAAGAATTACAAGACTTTGGTTCGCGAGAGATGGTAGATTTCGGTTTCGGTCTGGTTCCAAGTTCCAGAATAAATCTTGACCTGTTCGACAGGGAAAAGTTCGAAGAGTTGGCCGCGATCGAGCCGGACGTGCGCAAGTGTATGGCCTGCGGGAGTTGCACCGCCGTCTGCACCGCCGGTCAGTTCATTCAGACAAGCCTCCGCGCCGCCATCGAGGAACTCCACAATGGCCATCCGGACAAGGCTCTCGGCCTTCTGAAGTCCTGCCAGCTTTGCGGAAAGTGTTCGATGGTCTGTCCACGTGGCATCAACACACGACATCTCATCCTGTCAATAGCTAAGGTGTATGGCAATAAATAGTTATTAATTCTCAATTTTAGTTATTTATAGTTCCTGCCCTTACGTGCGGACGGAGAACAGTAGAACTTGTTCGGAATGCTGTGACAATGGCAGGGGAAAGAGCTATCTCTTAGGTAACAAAATTTTCAGTACGAAATGAACCCTCTATTATATTCATTGCCCCTTCAGGCGGCTCCCGAGGTCATCGACAGGATTCCGTCGGGCTACAGCAACTTCGTGATTCCGTTCGTGGTCGGCATCAGCTTCATGCTGATCTGGCTGACTGTGGGATTGATCAGGCTTCTGGCCAAGATTCCTGCAGACGACCGCAGACGTTTCTGGAAATCATTGATCACGCCGAAGATCGCGCTGAAAAACATCAAGGACCTGTTTTGCGACTGCCTTTTCCACACGAAGATCTGGAAACGCAAGCCGTTGCTCGGCTACATGCACTCCTCCATCGCCTTTGGATGGTTCATGCTGATTGTGCTTGGACACATTGAAGTGGCATTGTTCGTGCCGAAGCATCTTGCCTGGACGGACGGAGGGCTTTTCTACCCGATTTTCTACCGCTTCTTTGTCTGGATCAATCCCGGTCACGTGACGCTCCGGGGCTGGTTCTTCTTTTTCCTGATGGACTTTTTCCTGCTCTACGTTCTCACCGGAGTCGGAATGGCCATATTCAAAAGGTTCAGATCCATCGTGTTGGGAATGCGCCACACCACGAAGCCGTCGCTGGCCGACCGGGTGGCTCTGTACAGCCTTTGGATGATCTTTCCGCTGAGGCTTCTGGCCGAGAGTTTCACCGCCGACCTCAGCGGCGGAAGTTTCCTGACGGTTCCTGTCAACCATCTGTGGCACTGGATCTTCGGCGACAAGCTGTTCTTCATGCCGGTGTGGTGGGCATATTCAATATGCTTGGGGCTGTTTTTCGCCGCGATGCCGTTCAGCCGCTACATGCACATCCTTACGGAGGTGCTGTGGATCCTGCTGCGCAACGCCGGGATTCAGCCGAGGCATCCGCGCAAGGGTGTCGCCGAGGCGGAGATCTATGCCTGCTCCAGCTGCGGCCTGTGCCTGGACGCCTGTCCGATGAACGTGCGGAAGAAGAATCTGAAATACTCATCGGTCTATTTCATTCGCTTTCTGCGCCGGCATAATGAGAAGAAAATCAATGCGATAGCTGACAAGTGCCTGATGTGCGACAAGTGCCATGCGCTGTGTCCGGTGGGAGTTGACGCTCCGGCGCTCCGCCGCGCGCAAAGGGCTACGGTTAACAATTCGCTGCCGTATGACTATTCGTACCTTATGGAAGGTTCGCTTGGCTCGAATAGTTCATCTGTTTCTACTTGTGTGGCTGCCAATGCTTGCTCAATTACTGCCGGCTCAGTCGCTTCGACAAGAACAGCGAACGCTCATGCCTCGCTCACTGATCCATCCCCTTCGCTCACTGAACCTGTCGAAGTGACCACAAATATTCAAAAAACATCCGAAGACTGGAAAGTGATGTATTTCGCCGGCTGCATGACCCATCTCACCCCAAGGATCATCAAATCCGTGGAAAAAGTCTTCAAGTCCGCCGGAGTGAACTACATCTTCGCCGACCGTGACGGAGGAATATGCTGCGGCCGTCCTCTGATGCTCGCCGGCAAGACAAACGCCGCCTACGAGACCATCTCCGCCAACCGGAAGATGATCCTCGGCTCCGGCTGCCGCACCCTGGTCCTCTCCTGCCCGATCTGCTACAAGATTTTTAAGGATGAATATGCTCTCGAAGGCGTTGAGGTGCTCCATTACACCCAGTTCATCAAACGTCTTGTCGATGAAGGGAAACTTAAACTGACCGCCGGGGACGAGCGCATAGTCTATCACGATCCGTGTGAGCTGGGCCGTGGCTGTGGAGTCTATAAAGAGCCTCGTGAGGTTCTGGCCCAAGCCGGCACGCTGGTGAAAGCCACCAAGGAAGGCGACGAGAGCATCTGCTGCGGAGGCAGTCTGGGCAGTCTCACTCTCGATACACGTGACCGTGCCAAGATCACCGAGTCCTCAGTCGGTAACCTCTTGGTAAACAATCCTCAGACCATAGTCACGGCTTGCCCTCTCTGCCTCAAGACCTTCTCCGAGTCCGTTCCCGAGACTGTCAAGGTACAGGACTTCGCCGAAACCGTTTCCCGGCACCTGTAGCCCACTTCTTACATTTCCTTTGGCATAATAGCGCCCTCTGGAGTACAAATGCGAACAAGGTGAACTGAAAGCCGCTTGAACCTCCCTTTTAAACCTTAATGGCCGGAAGCGGGAGTCGGGCAAAATTCCATAAAGCGCTGATTATAAAGCGGTGAGCTGTCATCCTTTGGCTTTCAATTAGTTATAAAACGGTGGTCTCCTATTCTGACTGGCAATGTTTTATAAAGTGTTAATGCTGAAAACTTTATAAAACACGTGTATGAATGAATATGACAGCATTGGCGATTTGGCACACCGCGAAGATGCCATAGGCCACAGAGAGCCCGCTGAATCCCCAGATATAGAACTCCACAATAATCCACAGCATCAAAATGCCACCGCACATCAGACCACTCAGGGCGTCATATTTACTCTTGCTATGGATAAGATAGATGGAAATCATGTTGGTGATTCCGTTGACGATCAGCAGTGCGAACGCGGAGCTGACGAAGTTGCCGAACATGAACGAGAGGAAAGGGAACGCTTCCCTCAGCATAGGGAGCAACGGATCCATCTGGAAAGTCACCCCGCTCGGATCGTATATCATCATCCCGAAACCCATGACCGCACCAAAGGCGATAAAATATCCCCAAAACAATTGGATGCCACGTACAATTTTCAATTTCATGATATTCAGTCTAAGAAGCTGTTTAGAATTGTTTGAAATGTTCTTTGAGGTGAAAAATCTTCATTTTCTTCCCGTGATAATTCTCAAACAAGGAATGTAGCATATTCCAAGAAGAGCGGCGACACCGGTTGATGACATCTCAAGCCATGAAAAATTCTCTACCAGCATCGTTATTCCCCAGATCGTTCTCCCGAAGAAGACAACCAACATAGTGATGACCGCGATCTTCTGGAGTGGCATCCGATGGACGAGTCCAAGAACCGACAGCCCGTAGCTTCCGGCGATAAAAAACGCAATGGCGATGCAGACCGTGATCAAATACGGCAGCCCGGCTCCATGTGCGGCAATCTCACCCATCATCCCGTTTATCCCATAGATGTTGAACACTGCCTCAAGGCAAAACAGGCAGGCCAGATGCCCCACGCCGATCACAAAATGCAGAATCACTCCCAGTAAAACCAATTTTCTCATACAAAAGATTTTTTATGAATATTACAATGCCGCCTTATATGGATATTCTCATATCCACTACCAACCTATCCTTGGAAAGCGATTGCAAATATACACGGAAACCACATTCGTCTCCCCTATCCCGTATGGACAAAGAGCACCCTTTAACCTCTTGATTCTGAATATTTACGATATTGAAGAGATGGACAAATCACCTAAAGCCAAATATCTATTTAAGGAAACCGAGAAGGTAATCCTCCATTAGTTTGTAGCCCTCCAGATTAGGATGAACAGTATCCTTTGAATATGCCGGAAGGATCTTGCCGTCCTTGCCAGCCAAAAGGGTGAAGTAATCAACATATCTTAAATGCTGCTCTTTGGCGTAAGCTTTAAGTAAATCATTGAACTGAAGCACTTTGTCATAGCAATCAGTCACTGTCGGCCTCCAGCGGATGTTATATGACGGCAGCAGCGAGCACAAAATCGGCTTGATCTTGTTGGCACGGGCGATCTCACACATCGACTTGATGCTCCCGACAGCAGCCTCAACATCAACGGCATGACCGTCATTCAGTGCTATGTCATTGATTCCGCACAGGATAACGACATATTTCGGATGAAGGTTCACTACATCCTGCCTCATTCTCACCAGAATCTGTGAAGTTGTCTGGCCGCTGATTCCGCGGCCGATGAGATTGTTTTCGGCAAAGAAATCCGGATCCTGGCGAACCCATCCCTCTGTGATCGAATCGCCGAACAAAACAGCTTTCGGCTTGACCGTGACGTTCGAGTTAGCATCGGAGTATTTTCCGAATCCAGCCCAGTCTTTATTCTGGGCATAAAGAGGCATGGAAGCCAAAATGATGGTGATTGAAAGGATGAGGTGCTTGGTTGACATATTCATTGATTTTAGATAAAGTAAAAAAACGCATTGTGTCAGCGTACGGTGACCACTGTGACTCCCGGAGTGCCGACTGTGTAGGTGCAGCGCAAGGCATAGACCTCGTCCAGTTCCTTGCGGATGGCGTTGGTAAGGACATAGTCTCCGACGCCCGTGATGAAACGGACCCTCATCCCACGGTGAGGCAGACATTTCTTGATCTCGGTCTTGAAGGCATCCATCTGGAACTGAAGGGCTTGTCCCGGCTGCACGGAACGGCTGCCAGCCAACGCCTCAAGATGAAGGTCAACAGTGATCTCACCATAATCTGTGTAGCGGGACTTAGGCTGCTCATCGGAAGCGGCGGGCCTGCGCCTTGCGAATATCGAGTTGCGCAGCCTTTCCTCCTCCTTCTCGTCCGTCACGGCGAAATCCCATTTGCCAAGGCTGACAACCATTCCATCGTCCAGTCTCACATAGTACGTCTTCTTGTCAATTCTCTGGATCTTACCGTGCTCATCGGACTCCATCAGCACCACCATGTCCCCGACCTTCGGGTCAGAATTGACCTTGACCGGCTCAGCGGGCTTCTCACTATGCTTTGCCTTGACAGCAGGCCTGACCGGCTCATCCTTAGGGATCAGCCCTTTCAGATCCTTCAAACTATGCAATGTCTTCGCCATAACACTCTAAATCTTCTCCATCTTGTAACGCAAGGCCTTGAGTTCCAGTGCCGCGCCGACACGGTACATAGCGGAAAGCGTGTGTCGGAAGACATTGAACGCCTCAACGCTCTGCGGCTCGACTCCCTGCCTCATCATAAATGAATATGCCTCCCCGGCCAAAAAGGCGAGGTTCTTCGCTATCCCGGCGGCTTCCTTCGAATTCAAAGGATGTTTAAGAATATCCCTGGTCACGTGCTCGTCCAGGTCATCGAATCCTCTGGAGCCGACCAGTGATGAATATCCTTGGTCTTTGTACCGGATCCAATCCTTGTCCCACCAGCAGGCGACGGCCATTCCGATGTAGGCGGTCCAGGCCAGCACCACCTCGGGATAACCGTTGAACTCCCTGACAGCGTCACCGGAATATTCCAAGGCTATCGGTTCCCATCTGGCCGTGATGTCAGGAGTGCTCAGAAGCATTCCGTCCAGCAGTCCTCTGGCCGTACTCAGTTCCACAAGCCTATCGACCAGGTCACTCTCGTATTTCTCGAATATGTCCATATCTTTTTGTTTAATCCTCCCTCCCTGGATAACGAAAAAGGCTTCAGACAATGTCCGAAGCCTTTTCGTGCTCTGCTAGGGACTCGAACCCTAGACCCACTGATTAAGAGTCAGTTGCTCTACCAACTGAGCTAGCAAAGCATTATGTTTTAAGCGGCCTAAGCCTTTTGCTCTGGAAAGAAGCGCTGCTCCTTTTGTGATCCGTTCGGGGCTCGAACCCGAGACCCCAACATTAAAAGTGTTGTGCTCTACCAACTGAGCTAACGAATCTTTCCAACCTTTTCAAGAAGTGGTCTTCCTGATTGGGATTGCAAAGGTAGGGCATTCGGATGAATTATCCAAATATTTTTGCGAAAATTTTACAAAAAAGTCAGTTCCTTCAAAAACACCGAATCCGCCAACCGAGCCCATTGAGGAAAGGATTTGTCCGCTACAAACTCATTATCAGCGAAGTGCAGCAACAAGTCCAGATCAAAGCTGTCCGAGGTCACTGCCGGACGCGGAACCGACCCGTTCTCCTTAACTCCATCAACGGCTCCGCAATCCATCCTATACCCTTCAGTGGCATCGTACGCGTTGCACTTCTGTTCAACGTGCGACGGCACCATCAGCAAAGGCTTTCCTAAATACATAGCCTCACAGACAGACTCGAAACCGGCCGTGGAGGCATACGCGTGGCAACCTGCCATCTGACGCAGAAACTCCTCGTCATTCAGATAATAAAAAGACAACGTCTCGTCAACGACCTTCACGGGAGCCTCGTCCGCCCTGTCCCAGAAAAAGCGTAGCGGAACATCCGGATGGGCGGAATGCCACTCCAGAACATCCTGCGAGAATCCGGCGTTCAGCATATATCCGTGAATATACCCGCCGTCACGCACAGCCGGGTCATCCGTGCCGTCAGCCCTGCGGAGACTGAGCACTTCCGGGCGCAGGAGCGGCGGGACAACCTTGATCTTACGCTTAGGGTCATCACGCATCGGCCTGAAACTGAGCGCAAGAACCTTAGCCGCGCCCCACGCCACCATATTCGTGAAAAAGTTCAGCGCATAGTGGCCTGAATATCCGGAAGAAGGGAATTTGAAGTCTTTGTGCAGGAAAAGGAATTGGTGCCCGAGACATATCATCGGTGACTTCAGGCGGCTGAAGCGATAGCCGAGCGTCCCGAGAATGTCATAGAAATTGACCACCACATCCGGTCTCAAATCCTTCAGCCGACGGGATATGAACCGGATGGACGGCACAAATCCTGCGATGTGCAAGACATTGTACAAGCCTGTCTTCAAGGAACTTGCCTTGCGGTTCGAGGCCGACGGCACGAAATTGAAGCTTTCGAACATCTCGACCGGAGCCTGGATTGTCCGCGCGAAGAAAGCCGGCAGTCTGCGGGCCGGGCTCTTGCCCACCAGCACTGCGGCGACCTCATGCCCGTTCTCACGCAGAAGCCTTTCCATAGAGATGGCCTGGGTCAGGTGCCCCCTACCCTCTCCCTGAACGATAAAGACGTACCTCATATACTTATCTTACTTGAGTACTCCTTGACCCTTTGTTCATCGGCGAGCGGGCAGACGAGCACATTGCCGCCTTTGACAGCCACGATGTAGCCCTCCAACCCTTTGACAATCACCGTTCCTGCATCCTCAGCGTGAACGATGCAGCCATCGCAGTCAAAGAGTCGCACATCCTTACCTACAGCCTTGTTCCCATTACTAGTGGAATCAGCGATGCAACCATCCGGCACAGGATCATCATCAGGCGAAGGAATATGCTCCTTCACGGAACTGTAACTGCCAAGGTCAGACCATCCCAGATCTCCCTCAACGACATAAATCTCATCGGACTTCTCCATCACGGCGTAGTCAATGGAGATCTTCTCACAGGTCGGAAACAATTCCTTGACGGTCTCATCCTCCGTACAAGTCCCGAACGACGCGGCTATCCGGTCCATGACTTCAGCGATCCGCGGAGCGTGGGCACGCATCTGGGCGACAATGGTTCCGGCACTCCAGACGAATATCCCGGCGTTCCAAAAGTATGTGCCGGCGGCAAGATATTCCTTGGCGGTGACAAGGTCAGGCTTTTCCTTGAACTCCCGCACCTTGACGACCTCCTCAGGACGTTTCTCTTCCGCGAATATGTACCCGTAGCCTGTCTCCGGACGTGTCGGTTCGATGCCGACGGTCACAATCCGATTGCCTTCGGCGGTGAAATTCAACGCCTTGCGGATTATATTCGAAAATTTTTGTTCATTTAATATCAGAGCGTCAGCCGGTGTGACGACGATGTTCGCGTCCGGGCTGACGGAAGAGATCTTCCAACAGGCATACGCTATACACGGAGCGGTGTTGCGTGGCTCAGGCTCCGCAAGAATATGCCCGGCCGGGACCTCCGGAAGCTGCTCCTTCACTATTCCCACATAATCCGCTGACGTGACGACCCAGAAATTCTTCAGGTCACAGACAGGCCGGAACCTGTCAACTGTCAACTGAATCATCGTCTTGCCTATTCCAAGCAGATCAATGAACTGCTTTGGCATCCCGGGAGTGCTGACCGGCCAAAGTCTGCTGCCGATGCCTCCAGCCATAATCACAACATGCGTTTCCATAACAATCAACTGTTTTTATAGTCCGTCCTGATTATGATTTCTAATCAAAAACGTTTTCTTATCATTTGTAAATTTAGGAAAAAACACCGACATCCAATGATTATTTTGTAATTTAGCGAGACAAAACGCGAACTTTTAATTATTGGTATTATGAGAAAGTACATCGCTGAGTGCATCGGAACAATGGTTCTGACACTTCTTGGCTGCGGAACGGCAATGTTCCTCGGCTGCAACACCGCCGCCGGAGTGGTCGGCACGGCTGTCGCCTTCGGTCTCTCTGTAGTGGCTATGGCCTACACCATCGGAGGCATCTCCGGCTGCCACATCAACCCTGCCCGTTCCATCGGACCGGCTCTCTTCGCCGGCGGCCAGGCCCTCAAGGATCTCTGGGTATTCATCGTAGCCCCCCTTTGCGGCGGAGCCCTCAGCGCCGTCGTATGGTCAGCACTCTCGCCAGCAACTGACGAGAAGTAGTTTTTCAACGTGTCATCCAAAACCATAGTCGTACGCACAGAATGGAAAAGTCAGACTTTTTCCTTAGGAAAAATCCCTCAACATGACAAGATTTACATGGAATATGCTTGTAAATCTTCAAAAAAGGGTTAACTTTGCAGACTGTTTACAAGAAGTAAAACAACTTTTAAAGCAATAAAGAAATGAAAAAAGGACTTCATCCCGAAACCTACCGCCTTGTAGCTTTCAAGGATATGTCGAACGACACCGTGTTCGTAACCCGTTCATGCGCGGAGACAAAAGAGACTCTCGTTGTTGACGGAGTTGAGTATCCGGTTGTAAAGGTCGAGATCTCCAACACCTCTCACCCATTCTACACCGGTAAAGTCAAGCTCGTTGACACCGCCGGACGCGTCGACAAATTCTACCAGAGATACAAGAACCGTCAGAAGTAATTTCTGCCACGGAAACGATAGACAAAGGCTGCGGAGAGTTCCGTGGCCTTTTTTATATATAGTCTCAGACTCGCCGGCGTTTTGCCGGAATATTCCCCGAATCCACCATATTTACGGAAATATTCATAATTTTCGTAATTTTCCACAGAAAATTTTGGAAGTTCAAGATTTTTATCTACCTTTGCATTCCCAAAACCAAAGAACGCTGGGTTCGTATAACGGTTAGTACTCAAGATTCTCAATCTTGCAATAGGAGTTCGATTCTCCTACCCAGTACAAGGGTGCCGGAAACGGTGCCTAATGATTAAAAAGGAATCGCTCGAAGGAACGGTTCCTTTTTTCATCATCACCGAGCCTGAGCTGTGCTTGCCGCCCCATAAATTCGTTTGCCGAATCGTTGATATTCATTAAATTTGTGTCGTTAAACCAACAACAGATGAAGATGAAAAAGATAACTCTTCTTGCGGTGGCCCTTTTCGGAGCCGCCTACATGTCAGCCGCTCCCAAGGTGACAGAGACGGCCATAAAGGCCTCTGATTCAAGAATCACTTACATCGGCAGGACCGAAGTGAAGGACGGGAATGTGTCGTTTGACTGGACCGGGGTGTACGCCAAAGTGCGGTTTCAGGGCAATTCCTTGAGTTTCAAAGTTTCTGACACAAAAAAGAACTACTACAACGTGTGGCTCGACGGCTCCATGGCGACAACTCCGGACAAGGTGATCGCGGTGCATGGATCAGACACGACCATCGTGATATTCACTCAGGAAGAACTCAAAGCCCGCTTCGGCAAGGATCGTAAGGCCGCCAAGGCACCTCATCAGGTGATCCTTCAGAAGCGCACCGAAGGCGAACAAGGCACCACGACCATCAGCGAGTTCATCACTGACGGAGAGTTCCTTCAGGCCGACGCTCCCAAGGAAAGGATCATTGAATATATCGGCGACTCCTACACTTGCGGCTACGGTACGGAAAGCTCGAACAAAGAGCGCTTCAAGCCTGAGACCGAGAACCAGAACCTCACCTACGCATGTGCGATGGCAAGATACTTCGACGCGGATCAGATTGTCGTGGCGCACTCCGGTATGGGAATATCCCGCAACTACAACGGCAATGTCAAAGGCTATTTCATGCCGGACAGATACCTCCAGACCTACGACTTGGTAAAGGACGTGAAGTGGGACGCCAAATCCTTTCCGCTAAAGCCGGGAATAACAGTCATATACCTTGGCACCAATGATTTCTCGACAGGAATGCAGCCTGCCGAAAGGCTGTTCGTCAAGAACTACATCACGCTGCTGAAAGAGATCAAGGACAACTATGGCGAGGACTACCCTATCCTCTGCGTCGCCCCGAAAAACGATCTTCTGATGTTCGACTACATCCGCAAGGCTCTCGACAGCTGCGGACTCAAGAATGTCCACATAATGGCTCTTACCAAATCCGTCCATAACAATGACTCCGACATGGGTGCCGACGGGCATCCGAACTATGCGGGTCATCTCAAAAAGGCTCACGCGATGATCCCTTACGTCTCCACCATCACCGGATGGGAACTGACCGGAAACGAGGTAAAATAATAGGTTATGACGACAAAAGGCAAAATATTCACTTGGGCAGGAATCATTCTCGCCCTTGCCCTGGCGGGATTCATCTATTTCAGGTTCTATTTCGTCTTCGGAGACGGTGTGAAGGCAGGTGAGCTCAACCAGTTCATCTACAAGGGCTATGTCTGGAAAACCTACGAAGGCAAATTGATCCAGGCCGGGTTCCGCGGCTCGAACAGGAACACCGGCGGAGCCGCGGTCGAATCCTATATATTCGATTTCTCCGTCGAGGACGAGGAAGTGGCCAACGAGCTTATGAGGTACAGCGGCAAATCCGTTGAACTTCATTACAAGGAATATCTCGGAACCCTTCCATGGCGCGGAATGCAGAAATACGTTGTGGACAGGATAATCTCAACCTCAACACCAGCAAACGAATAATGAGAAGAGCACTTACAATCATCGCGTTGGCGACACCTCTCGCACTCAACGCCCAGACCGGAGTCGTCACCACACATCCGGCGAACCCTGACGGGAAACAAATCACCATGGAGGAGGCCGTGCTCGGCAGAAATGTCCGTCCGGCGAGCGTCGCCGCGTCATGGAAAGACAGTGACACCTTCATAACCTACAAGGACGGCAAGTGGATGCAGGAGAATCTATCGACAGGAGAGGTCTCCGAATATTCCGCCACACGGCTGCCTGAAGGATTTCCGAAGGATGCCGGGAACGTCACGCGCAGCAGTGTCGGAACATACGCCTACACAGTGGGCAAGAGCCTGTACATCTTCGACAAGACTCCTGTCTGCATCGCTGAGAGCGAGAGTCCAGACATCACCTACGGCCAGTTTGTCAGCCGCAACGAGTTCGGGATAGAAAACGGAATCTTCTGGTCACCTGACGGTTCCAGACTGGCTTTCTACAGGAAGGATGACTCCCTGGTCTCAGACTTTCCTCTTCTGGACATCACTACACGCACCGGCACGCTCAATAACATCAAATACCCGATGAACGGGATGGACAGCGAGAATGTCAGGCTCGGAATCTACGATGTGGAAAGCGGCAGGACAGTGTGGTGTGATGTCAATGAATATGGCCGCGACCAGTACCTTACGAACATCAGTTGGTCACCAGACAGCAAGAATGTACTCATCCAGGTTCTTGACCGTACGCAGAAACATCTGAAACTGAACATGTACAGGGCTTCTGACGGGACGTTCGCGCGCACGATCCTCACCGAAGATGATTCTCGCTATGTCGAGCCGCTGGATCCAGTACGGTTCTTCAAGGGAACATATTCATTCATCTACAGGACAAACAACAGGAACGGGTACCACAACCTTTACTTGTGCGACACACTGGGAACAGTCAGGAGGTTGACCGTGACGGACGCTGACGTGGAGTACCTTGCCAACGACGGGCGGTTCGTTTACTATACTTCAGCGGAGATCTCGCCGGTCGAAAACCACCTGTTCAAGATCGAGGTCAAGATGTCCCGGTCAAGAATCCCTGAGGACATCGTAACGAAAGCCAAATTCGGCAAACCAATCAGATTGACGACCGAGGAAGGCTGGCACACAATCAGCCTCAACGAAGACTGCTCCAAGTACATCGACAACTACAGCAGCTTCAATGTGCCGCGCGTCACAAACATAATGACCAGCAACGGAAAGCTGATCCGCAATCTCATCACAGCTGAGGATCCTCTCAAAGCATACAAGACCGGAGAAGTGCTTTTCGGCACGGTCAAGAGCGCGGACGGCAAGTACGACAACTGGTACAGACTCTTTCTGCCGACAGATTTCGACCCGGCAAAGAAATACCCTGTTGTCCTCTACGTCTATGGAGGCCCTCACTCACAAATGGTCCAGAACACATGGCTCGGCCAGGTACGGATGTGGGAGATGCTCATGGCACAGAAAGGCTATATCGTCTATGTCCAGGATAACCGGGGCACCCAGAACCGTGGCGCTGAATATGAGAAAGCCATCCACCGCCATTGCGGACAGAACGAGATGGCCGATCAGATGGTGGGCATAAACATGCTGAAGTCCCTTCCGTTCGTCGATTCTGACAGAATCGGAGTCCATGGCTGGAGTTATGGCGGTTTCATGACCATCTCCCTGATGACCAACTATCCGGAGACATTCAAGGTTGGAGTGGCCGGAGGTCCGGTAATCGACTGGAAATGGTACGAGATCATGTACGGAGAACGCTACATGGAGACCGAGGCCACAAATCCTGACGGATTCGCGCAGACAAGTCTCATCGGCAAGGTTGACGGCCTCAAGGGCAAACTGCTCATCTGCCAGGGAGCCATCGACAACACCGTTGTCTGGGAACACAGCCTCAGTTTCGTGCAGAAATGTGTCGAGAACAATGTCCAGTTAGACTATTTCCCTTATCCATGCTCCGAGCATAACGTCTTCGGCAAGTGGAGGATTCATCTCATGGACAAGGTCACAAACTATTTTGACGACTACCTGAAGTAATTCAGATTCAATGAACGGACATTCATAAGACAGGGCGGTTCTTGACGAGCCGCCCTGTTGTTATATTCATCCGTCACAATCCGGTGAGGGACTATGGAAGTGGAGCGCTTACCGCATCCTTGATGGCTTGGAACACATATTTCTTGTCGCCCAATTCACAGGAAGCCACATAAGGGTTAGATTCATCATAGACAAACCTGCCTTTGACCTCACCGTAATACACATCATCGAATAAGAAGGTTCCTATTGTTATGGAAAACTTGTCATAGACATTTCTTATAGTGAAAGGTTCCTTCTTGGCTTTCTGGATGACACCGTTCTTTACCGAGAAACAAATAGGGACATTATTGTTAATGTTCACCCCGCCCAGTTGGCCTGAGTTGGAAAACACAGTCACATATTCAACATCCTTGGTCTGTTTGAGGTCCTCAAGATAACTCAACAACGTGCCGTATCTCTTGAACCGGAAGGTATCTGTAGAGGCATCATAATAGCCGTCACGCAGATAGACATGGCCAAAAGTCGAGTAATCGAACGCGAACGTGAATGATGTTTGGCCAAGTATAAGCTCGTAATTGGTCATGTTGACAGGAACTTTCGTCGTTCCGTCATCGGAAAGGACAAGTTTCCCGTTATAACTCGTGAACTGTTCGTCATCCGTTCCGCCTTTTAAGCCTTCTATATTCAGGTCACCGACACTGCAATATTCAGGTATTATGGTTTTCGTGGAAGACTTGGCCTGCAAGCCATAGTCAGGCGATGGTTCGCGATAGTAGATTAACTCTCCATAACCTTTCTTTGTAGGCATGTAATTTACATCCACGACAAGAGGAGACCCGCCATCACCATAGGTCAGCGCTTCCGTCACTGTGCTTTCAACAGTTCCCAACGATCTTTTCCAGGAGTTCTTCACCCCGGTGTTGTCTATTTTCATGAAATGGTCTCCATAAATGAAATCGTTCGGAGAAATACCGATCCTGGCAAACTCAACCTTGCGGAATCTGTTGATATCACCCAAACTTCTATACATAAAATAGCCGGCTCCGTCTTTGGATTCAGGGAATTTCACCCCTCCCCATTCCTTCTCGGACTGACCTTCCACAATTCTTGTAATCTCATAATCAGCGGTCACCGTAGTCTTCTCCCAAGAGGAGCCTGTCATTCTGACACTAACGTCAACCTTGTACGGCACGCCACATGTCGCAGCGATTTTTCCGGCATCCGTGATTGTCTTGCCCCCGAATGAGAAACTTGTCGGTTTGGTTCTGGCGGACAGATCTGACATTGACGGAGATCCTGAGCGCCAATCCGGCAATTCATTCCGAGTCAGATATATGTACCCCCGGCTGTCGGATGTCTTGCTGAAGGAATTTCCAGTCTGATCCTTGAACTCCACCTTGCAATTTGGTATCGCAACAGGTCCCGGGCCAGAGACTATCAAGGCGCAGCCACCAGAATATGGATTTACATATTCATAGGTCGTGTCTTTCTTCTCTCCCGTCGAATTGACTTTCGCCAAAGACCTTACAGGAGCGACATTGTACTTGCTCCAGTCAACCTCCTCCACATAAAGAGTGTCGACAACCGACATCATGGTGCCGGACTCACCATCGCTGCCTCTCAGGTACTTGAAAAAGTCATAGATGGATACCGCTGTTCTCGGCCACTTAGGGTACATATCAACATCGTACACTCCGTTGCCCGGATTATCCAGTCCTTCTTCACTGAGTACCAGCTCCTTCCATAAATCGTATGCGGATTTTCCATTAGCACCGTCACTGCCGTCCTTGCCATCGGTACCGTCTTTTCCGTCAGCGCCGTCCTTACCATCACTGCCGTCCTTACCGTCGATACCGTCGCGACCGTCAGTGCCATCCTTGCCATTAGCGCCAGAGGCTCCGCTTAGATATTCATAGAAATCAGCTATGGACGTCTTGGAAGGATCCCACTTTGTCCCTGGATTCTTAGGATCCTCCAATCCAGATGGAGACTGAACATCTGTCACCCAAAGTTCATAGGCAGACTTACCTGCCGAACCATCGGCTCCGTCTTTGCCATCCGCGCCATTCTTTCCATCAACGCCGTCTTTACCGTCCTTGCCGTCAGCGCCATCTTTTCCGTCAACACCGTCTTTACCATCCTTGCCGTCAGCGCCATCCTTTCCGTCAAGGCCATCTTTTCCGTCCTTGCCGTTTACGCCATCCTTACCATCGGCACCTGTGTCACCTTTTGGTCCCTGGGCCTTGACACCAGTGTCAACACTGCCTATCCACCAATTTCCGTTAGATCCGACATAAGGCGCATCACCATCCCTGCCGTCAGCACCATCCTTACCATCGATGCCATCTTTACCGTCCTTGCCATCGGCGCCATCCTTTCCATCAACGCCATCTTTGCCATCGCGACCTTTGGCAGCAATGTGAGTAAAAATAGTGTCACGGGTTTCCTTATTAACGATGATCCATTCGCCGGTCTTTGGGTCGATCTCCGGTGTCAGGCCATTCTTGCCGTTCAGACCATCGGCTCCATCTTTGCCGTCCTTACCGTCCGCGCCATCCTTGCCAGTCAAATATTGGAAGAATTTCTGAATGGAAAGATCGTCCAATGTGATTTCATTTCCGTTCGGATCAACCACTTTGCCTCCGGCGGCAATCGTTTCTTGAACGTATCTTTTCCACATTTCGTACGCGCTCTGGCCGTCAACTCCATTTTTGCCGGAAACACCGGTATCGCCCTTATCGCCCTTATCGCCCTTATCACCTTTATCGCCTTTGTCTCCTTTATCACCCTTATCTCCTTTGGCTCCAGTATCTCCTTTATCACCCTTATCACCTTTATCTCCGGTATCACCTTTGTCGCCCTTGTCACCTTTGGCTTTGATTCCGGTGTCATGATCTCCAATCCACCAGTTTCCATCCTTGATATATGGGATAAGTCCATCCGCGCCATCGTTTCCCGTAAGGAACCAATAGAAATCCACCATCGATGTCTTGGTTTTATCCCATTGACTTCCAGGATTGTGAGGATCATCGATTCCGGTAGTGACATATTCCTTCCAAAGTTCGTAGGCGGATTTGCCGTTCGCGCCGTCAACACCATCGGCACCATCCTTGCCATCCTTGCCATCTTTGCCGTCCTTACCGTCAACGCCATCCTTGCCTTTAAGATAAAGGAAAAAATGACTAATGTCAACAGAGCCGGTATAGTCAATCTGCTTTTCCTGTACCGCCTTGACCCATAGTTCATAAGCCGACAATCCGTCTTTACCGGCAACACCCTGGATTCCTTGTTCTCCACGTGGTCCGACCGGCATGGTCACCTCCAGTGAATTGCAGGAAGCCAACATCGACACCCCAATGAGCGCCATGATCAATGATCTAAAATGATTTTTCATAAATGAATATGATTTATTGTTGGTTAAGATAATTCCACAGTGATTCTGACGTCACCCTTTCAATAACGACCTTACGGTCTCCTCTTCGCTGTTCGTCCGAAGCCGATTCCGGGACAAGAGCCACTCGCTTGCCAAAGCCTCTGTAACAAAGCCTGGACGTCGGTATTCCTCTCAGCAGAAGCGCTTCATAGACCGCCTTGGCACGGGCACGTGAAAGTTCCTCATTGTATTCCACAGTTCCCTTGGCGTCAGTATAGCCGGCGACAAGGAAACGTGTATCCGGAAATTGCGCCAAAGTGTTAGCTATCTCATCCAGAGTAAACTGGGAATCAGCCGTGATCGTGGCTTTGTCGAAATCAAAGTTCACATTGTCCATCATTTCAGCCAAAGTCTTCTCTGAAGGAATTTCCTTGATGACCTCGCGGATAACCTCGACCGGGACCTCACGGACAACTTCCCTCTCAATGACATTTTGAGGATAGAGTCCCGCATATTCATCGAGATGCTTAGAAATGTAACGGTCCGCCACAGACTTGTTCTTGTCCTGTCCTCCCAACCTCAGCACTATTCCGGCGGAGGCTTGGGCGAAATTGATGCCGTCGGTACCAAGCGAGTGATTGTACTGCCCTTGAATATGCACTCCCACCCTATCGCTCATCCAGCCGATCACACCGATGCCGGCGGACAAAGGGAAAAATGTGTCTGAATCAAAGGTATATCCTTTATTCCAAGCATCCTCAGCCCGCCATAAGGCCTCCTTTGTGACATCTCCCTTGAACTGTCCGAAATAGGAAGTCGGAAAATTTTTGTGGTAATAGTTGACACCTAACCTGAGATATGGTTGGATCCAGCCGCTTCTTACAAACGGGCGGAACTGTATTCCAGGACTGACCATCAATGAATATCCCTGCCGTTGGCTTTCGGATTCATAGTATTTTGCAAATCCTAAGGTTCCCTGCAGATCGGCATACAGCCATTTCTTCAGTTCGACAGCCGAGTAGAGTTCGACTCCGCCATACAGCATCTTCTCATCAAGGTTGAAGATATAATCTCCACCTGAGGTCTGATGAAAGTTTGACACGGTCGTTCTCGTGACGTTCATTGCAGCCCCGCCAATGCCGAACTCCCAGGCTCTTGGCACTGTCTTGCTTTGCGAATGTCCAGCCAATGGACAAAGCAGCGCCAGCACGATGGCGGACGCCATCCTGTTCAGTTTGATTTTCATAAAAGATAATTATTTGGTTAACAGTTACTTCAGAACATATTCAGTAATATTCTCAATGCCAGGAATGCCAAAATAAGCCGCGATCAAGTCTCCCTTTAGATAGATTTTCCGTCCTATGAGTCCAGGGTTGTCAGCCAGATTGATTTCGGTACGTATGTCACCTTTCGGCAATTTGACAGACATGCACGAACTTTTTGACGTGACTGATGAACGAGAAGCTATCGCCAAACATGTCATGGAGGTGAACGGTGGTGTGAAAGAAATTCCTTCCTTTGCCGATGACAGATCACCACCCACAATGTAGCCGCAAACCCAGACACTTTTCTCTCCGATGTGCTCCTTAGCCTGCGCCACACTGTACGCCGTGGACACGGTAGTACCCGGATCCGCACCTTGGCCGGAACCGATCTCGTAGTCATAACTGCTCCAGACCCGGCTTGTGTCCACTGTAATGGAAATGCCATTACCGGCATCAGGCTTTGGAGGCTCGATGGCAGGGCAGGATATGCCCAATGTCAGAACCTCACACGCCTCAAGATAGCGTGTCAGCAGAATCTTTGAGGTAGTGCCGTCATCCAGAGAAACGGAGACGTTTCCGGCCTTGAAATAACCTATGCGGTTTTCTGTCTGAGAGTACTTGAGGTTTCCCTCCGCTGACGATACGGTCACGGAACCATTCGGGTATGTCGCGCCGAATTCGGAATCCAGCCTCATCCTAAGGCCGGAATTGAGTTGCGTACAGTTAAGGCGGGCTTTAGTGCTTGTCCCCGACTGAACCACGACAACCTGTTCGTCTCCGAACTGCGGAGCGGAAAACTCTGGTTTCTCGAAAACCCTTGACACGGCCTTGACGGTATAACTACCTGGATTAACAAGCATTGACTCCGGGGAATCGCCATACGCTCCTTCATAGAGTACATCTCCGGCCGAATTTTTCACTGTAAGAATGAATGCGTCGGTGTCAGGCAGATCAACAGTCGCCCTGGTGAGCATTCTTTGCGAGAAATTCCAACTCAACGTGCCTTGGGCGGTTTCGGAAGGAATCTTGTTGCACGAAAACATAACGGCGGCCAATGCCATCATTCCGACCGACGCGGTCCTGGAAAGGATTCTGAGAGAACTCTTCATAGTTGTAAAAATTTAACAGTCCGCACCGTTGCGGGCCGTCTGCAAAAGTATGGTGACTAAACGTAAATAATGAAAAGAAACAAAAAATGTTTTCTATAAAAAACGTAAATTTCTGTTTTTTATAGAAAATTCACGGGGCAAGCGCATTCACTGCGTTCACCCCGCTACTTAACCTAAACTTAAACTATGAAAAACTTCACGTCAAATATACAAATTCTTTTAAACAAAACAACTATCTGAAACGATTTTTTATGCTGTTTTTGTTTATCTTAGGCAAAATTCGCCAAAAATTGCCTTTCTGAGCGTCAATAAGTCACGGATCAGAGGTGAAAATCACTTCGCCTCACGCACGACCTCAAGAAGATCTCTCACCACTTTTTGAGCCTTGGCACTTGGCCGCAAAGCAAGAATAACAATGGCAACGACAAAAACACTACCAAAAAGAACCGTGACTATTCCAGCAACCCCGTCGATGCTGAATATTCCCAAGGCAATGAATATCACAGCAAGCAGCAGCGTCACAAGAACCTTCCCTTTCCGGTTCTTGTTTCCTTCCTTGACACAAAGCGCATAGCGTCTGGTCTCTTCACCGTCAGCATTTGTTCCCACAAGACCGGCATCCTCCAGCCGGCAGGAAATGGCCCGCCAACGCAGAGGCGTTGACCAGTCCACAAAAAGGTCACACTCTCCCGTCGTGTCAGGAAGTTCATCCGGTGATATCTCGTTGGCCCTTTTGACCTTACCAAGTTTCGTCAACTCCGCTTTGATGCCCCCCAGCACCGTCCCGAACGGCTTCTCGCTCGTGAACAGCACCATTCCCGCATCCATCATCTGTACTTTCTTGTCAATCATACCGCAAATGTACAAAAAAAGACTGGTCCAAGCGGGCCAGTCCTCAATAAATATCACGTCTCGATTACGAGAAGTTATCGTACAGAATGCTCTCAGGCTGCACTCCAAGGCTGTCAAGCAGTTTGTTGACGGAAGCGACCATCATAGGAGGTCCGCACATAAAGTACTTGATGTCCTCCGGAGTGTCGTGGTCCTTGAGATAGGTCTCGTACATCACATTGTGAACGAAACCTGCCGTGTACTTGACTCCAGCGGCGTCAGCTGCCGGATCAGGACGGTCAAGGGCCAGATGGAAGTGGAAGTTAGGGAACTCCTTCTCAATCTCGGCGTAGTCCTCAAGGTAGAATGCCTCGACAAGGCTGCGCGCTCCATAGAAGAAGTGTACCTCACGCTTTGTTTTGAGAGTCTTGAACAGGTGCATGATATGGCTTCTCAAAGGAGCCATACCGGCGCCACCACCCACGAAGATATATTCCTGAGAATCAGGATCGTTCTTAGGAAGAAGGAACTCACCGAACGGACCGGAGATCCAAACCTTGTCGCCCGGCTTGCGGGTGAAGACATAGGATGAACCGACTCCCGGAGGAACAGGCAGCATCTTGAAAACGCCCTTAGGCTGGCTCCTGTCAAACGGAGGAGTGGCGATACGGACGTTCAGTTTGATGATGTCGCCCTCCGCAGGGTAAGAGGCCATAGAGTAAGCCCTGATCGTAGGCACCTCGTTCTTCGTCTTGATGCCGAAGAAACCGTACTTCTCCCAGTCGGCCTTGTAGATGTCATCGACATCAATCGTCGAGAAATCAAGGTCGTAGGCAGGGATGTCGATCTGGATGTACTCACCGGACTTGAAGTCAAGATGAACTCCCTCAGGAAGTTTAACCGTGAACTCCTTGATGAAGGTTGCCACGTTCTTGTTGGAGATGACCTCGCACTCAAGTTTCTGAACGCTGAGCGTTGACTCAGGAACCTGGATCTTGATGTTCTCCTTTACCTTTACCTGGCAACCGAGCCTGTAGCCGTCCTTGATCTGCTTGCGGCTGAAGAAGCCGGTCTCGGTAGGAAGGATGGTTCCGCCGCCTTCAAGCACCTGAACCTTGCACTGACCGCAGTTCGCCTTTCCACCGCAAGCGGAAGGAAGGAAAATCTTCTGGTCGGCGAGAGTGTGCAGAAGGTCGCTTCCCTGAGGAACGTCAAGAACCTTCTTTCCGTCGTTGATGTCGATCTTGACAGTGCCGTCCGGAGTAAGTTTGATCTTCACATACAGAAGCAGAGCGACCAGAACCACGGTCACAACCACAATTGTGATGATAGCTGAAATTACTGTTGAAAACATATTCTCTGCCTCCTAATTAGATTGTCAATCCCATAAAGGTCATAAAGGCCATAGCCATCAGACCAACGGTGATGAATGTGATACCGATGCCTCTGAGTCCGGCAGGAACCTTCGAGTAGGACATCTTCTCCCTGATCGCGGCGAGGGTCACGATGGCGAGGAACCAGCCGATGCCGGAACCAAGAGCGTAAACCGAAGCCTCACCGACATTCACGAATTCCTTGTTCTGCATGAAGAGCGAGCCACCAAGGATGGCGCAGTTCACGGCGATCAAAGGCAGGAAGATACCCAATGACGAATACAAGGTCGGAGCGAATTTCTCCACGATCATCTCGACAAGCTGCGTGAACGCGGCGATGACGGCGATGAATATGATGAAGCTGAGGAAACTCAGATCCACACCTTTTATCAATGCGTCAGGCGCCAGGACGTACTTGTTCAGAAGATAGTTGATCGGCAATGTCACAAGAAGGACGAAAATAACAGCGACACCAAGACCGGAAGCTGTCTTCACATTTTTCGATACCGCCAGGTATGAGCACATACCGAGGAAGTACGCGAAAATCATATTGTCAACGAATATTGACTTTACGAATAAGCTTAAATATTCCATAATCAGTACTTGTCTTTGTCGTTATTTTTCCTGAAGGTCCTTCTGAATGCTTCTCTGGATCCAGATGATGCAGCCGATGAGAATCAGCGCCATCGGAGGGAGGATCACGAGACCGTTGTTGACATAACCTGCCGCATAGAAGCTTTCAGGGATGATTCTGAATCCGAGCAGGGTGCCAGAGCCGAAGAGTTCACGGAAGAAAGCCACCACAACGAGGATGAGGCCGTAGCCCACACCGTTGGCGAGTCCGTCAAGAAGGGACGGAAGCGGCTTGTTGCCAAGGGCGAACGCCTCGATACGTCCCATCACGATACAGTTCGTGATGATAAGGCCGATGTACACGGACAGTTGCTTGTCGATCCCGTAGGCATAGGCCTTGAGGAACTGATCGACAAGAATAACCATCATGGCCACCACAACCAGCTGCACGATGATACGCACGCGGTTAGGGATTGTGTTTCTCAGAATCGAGAGGACAAGACTGGAGAGTCCTGTCACCGCGATCACGGAAAGAGCCATGACGAACGCTCCCTTGAGCTCGACAGTTACAGCGAGGGAGGAGCAGATACCCAGCACAAGGACAGTGATAGGGTTGCCCTTGAAGATCGGGTTAAGAATCGTTTCTTTGAGTTCTTTATTCATATTACTTCCTCCATTTTATTCTGTTACAGTAGAGTCTTGGCAATGGCCGTCACACTCGGCGGCACCGTCACAATGACCGTCGCCGGAGCAGCAAGACTTGGAGCCTTCGCACTCCTGACCGTCACCGGAGCAGCACTGTCTGGCTGGAGCGGCGGAAGAAAGGAACGGAGTGTAGGCCTTGAACCACACAGCCATAGCCTCACCGAGTCCCTTGCAGGTCATCGTGGCGCCAGTGATGGCATCAACTGAATATTCAGATTCAGCGACCGTGCCTGTCTTTACGATTCCGAACGCTGGCTCTGAGACCAGATTGACCTTCTTGCCGATGAACTCAGCTCTGAAGTCAGGATCGTCCTTGATCTTCGCACCGAGGCCAGGGGTCTCGCTATCGTGGTCGAAATAAGCGCCAACGATGGTCTGAAGATCCTCATCCAGAGCGATATAGCCCCAGATGGCTCCCCAAAGACCAGCTCCGAAGACAGGAATGACAGTCACGGTCTTGCCGTCCTTGCCGAAGACATAGACAGGAAGATCCGCACCCTTTCCGTCCTTGATGTTCTTGTTCTGAGCCTTGAGACCATCCTGAAGCTCGATGCTCTTGACCTCTGTATTGAGGTCACGGACCTTCTCGCCTTTCAGGTTGATGGTGTAGGCCTCCTTGATGTTCTGTGAATATGCTTCCAGAACCTTGTCGTTACCCATAGCGCTGCACTCGTCCTTTGTGTAGAACTGTGCGGCAGTCAGCATCTGGCTGATGGTCTCGGCCTTGATGTTGGCGTCCTGCTTTGGTTTGAGCGTCATAGCCACAAAGGCGAGAATCGCTGCGACAAGGGCCACGACAATCGTCGTGTAGATTACTGTGTATGCGTTACCGTTAGTATTCATATTCCTTGGAAATTAAGCGATTGTAACCTTTTTTGCTCTTCTGCCCGTAGCGGCTGATGTCACATAGTGGTCGATCAGCGGAGCGAAGGTGTTCATAAGGAGGATGGCCAGCATCATACCCTCGGCGTAGCCTGGGTTGAAGAGTCTGACAACCACGCAGAGAGCGCCGATAAGGAATCCGTAGATCCACTTGCCGGTCTCTGTCTGGGCTGAGGTGACAGGGTCGGTCGCCATAAAGACTGTACCGAAAGCGAAACCACCCATAACAAGCTGATAGTAAGCAGGAACGTCAGTCACTCCACCGACATTGCCGAGCCAGCCTACGAGAAGGGCGCCAGCCACGGATGAAACCATGATCTTCCAGCTTGCGACACCTGTCCAGATGAGGATGACGGCACCGATGAGGATGGCGATCACTGAAGTCTCGCCGACTGAGCCAGGGATGGTTCCGGCGAACATATCCCAGAAGCTGTAGCCGGCGTTGTTGATGGCCTCAAGGGCACCCTGTCCCTCTGTAAGATAAGAAAGAGGTGTGGCGCCAGAGATGGCGTCAGCTCCGCAGCGATGCGCTACCCAGACCTCTGATCCCGACATTGCGCTCGGGTAGGAGAAGAACAGGAAGGCGCGGCAGAGGAGCGCAGGGTTCAGGAAGTTCATTCCTGTGCCGCCGAACACTTCCTTACCGAATATTACCGCGAAAGCCACCGCGATGGCAAGCATCCAAAGCGGAACGTCCACAGGGACGATCAGCGGAATGAGCATACCGGAAACGAGGTAACCCTCATTCACCTCCTCACCCTTGATCTGGGCTGAGGCGAACTCGATGCCGAGACCTACGATGTAGGAGACAAGGTAGAGAGGGAGAACCTTCAGAAGTCCCCAGAAGAACTGGTTCCAGAATCCCGGAAGGTCTCCGACCGCGAGATTGTGCTGGTAGCCGACATTCCACATACCGAACAGAGCGGCGGGAACAACAGCCAGCACGACGATGATCATGATTCTCTTGATGTCAACGGCATCCCTGACGTGAGCGCCTTTGGCTGTCACGGTCGCAGGGACGCGGAGGAAGGTGTCAAAGGCATCCCAGGTAGAATGCAGCCACCCCAACTTACCGCCTTTCTCGAAAAGGCCTGGTTTTACTGTGTTTTCTTCCATAGCGATAATCCTTTAAGCCATTTCCTTTATCATAAGGTCGATTCCCTTGGCGATGATAGCCTGGATGTCGTTCTTTGAAGGATCCACGAACTCGCACAGGGCGAAGTCCTCAGGAAGAACCTCATAGATACCGAACTGCTCCATCTTCTCGATGTCGCCGGCAAGGCAGGCCTTGATCAGATAGACAGGGAACAGATCCATAGGGAGAACCTTTGAATATACATCCGAAACCACGAACGCGCGCACGCCGCCGTGGGTGTTGGTGTCCATATTGTACTTCTTCTTAGGCAGAAGCCAGGAGAAGTAAGTCATAGAAGAGCTGAACTGATTGAACCTGAACGGTTTCGCCCATCCGAGCACTTCCCTTTCACGGCCTTCCTTGATCAGAGAGACCTGATTGTCGAAGAATCCGAGGTAACCGTCCTCGCCGACATTCTCGCCGGAAAGCACGTCTCCGCTGATGAAACGGGTCTCCACACTATTGTCATAGAATCCCTTGAGAGCCTTGATCGGCATTCCCGGAAGGGTAACGACATAAGAAGCGTCCTTGACAACCGGTCCGGTAACGGCCACCTTGCGGGTAAGGTCGATCCTGCCGGTCTTGAAGAGCTTGCCGATGGCCGCGAGAGCGAGCAGGGACAGAGTCCAGACGGTCTCACCTTTCTTTATAGGAGAGATGTGGCTGATCTGCACACCAACATTTCCGGCCGGATGCTTCTTTCCGTTGACCGTGTGGACAGTCGCGTCGGTGAGTTTGGCGAAAGCCGAAGCATCGCTGTTCACGCAGACGTGAACCTTGGCGAGCTTTGACACAGCCGTCACACCTGCCTGGATGGCGGCGACCTCATCCTTGAAGGCGAACTCAGCGTCAGCCGCAAGAGGAGCCGTCGAGAATGCGGACACGAAAATAGCCTTAGGTGTCAAAGCCGGATCGGCGATGATTCCATAAGGCCTCTGAATGATGAATGGCCACAGACCGCTCTTGAGAAGGATGTCCTTCACCTCCTCGGCCTTCAGACCGGAAGGATTCTTGGCTCCGAAATCGACGGCCTCATTGGCGCCGTCAGCCTTCACGAGCACAGCGAGGAGTTTCCTCTTCTCTCCCCTGACGATTCCCTGAACCGTTCCGCTCACCGGAGAGGTCAGGAGAATGTCCTGGTGCTGTTTGTCTGCCAAAACAGGGGATCCTGCCAGAACCTTGTCACCTTCCTTCACGAGAAGTCTCGGGGAGAACCCCTTGAAATCCGTCGGTTTAATGGCAACTGTGTCAGGCACGATCGTCTTCTTTGCTTCTAGAGCCGCCACTCCGCTGATCGGAATGTTCAGACCCTTTTTCAAATCGATGATGTTTGACATATAAATAGTGTTGATTGTAATTACAACCGTATATTTTACAACTTGCAAATATAGCAATTATCCACGCAATTCCGAAAAACATCTTGAACATATTGCAGTTGTCGTGTCAGGCGGTTGCGTTCTGTAAAATCTTGACTGTATGTGTGGATTTAACTTACAAAACACGCATCTTGGCGTACTTGAGCAGGAGAAGTTTCTCGCCGTAGTGGTCGAATGTGATCTTGGCCTTGAGGTCGGGGGCGTTACCGGTGATCTCAAGGATCTTGCCTTGGCCGAAGCGGTTGTGCTCGATCCGTTGGCCGACCTTGAAATCGGTCATCGGGGCTGGAACAAAATCGGTGTCGGAAATCTTAGGGGGCAGCGGACGGTTTCTCAAGGCCTCGATCTTGGAGGCGGTGTCGGACAGCCTTGGAGCGGAGGCTGGCTTACGCTCGTACCTGACGCTGCCGGAAGAACCGTAGGAATTGCCGCCGCCCATTCCGTACTTGTTTGCGGGACGGTTTCCACCTCCGAACCGGCCAGAGGAACCGTTGCCATAAGCACCAGAAGAGCGTCCGGAACCGTATGAACCACCCGGAAAACGCCCGGAGCCGCTTCCGGAGCCATTCCCGGAACCGAATCCTCGTGAGCCGAACCCACCGAAATCCTCGAAATCCAGAGAATCATCATCCGAGAAATTATCGTTCCTAAGAGGGTTGGCGATGTATTTGGTGTCGATCTCCTTGATGAAACGGCTCGGGGAATTGGACTCGTGCTTGCCGTTGCGCATCCTGGTGTTGGCGAACGAAAGGCAGACGGCCTTCTTCGCCCTTGTGATGGCCACATAGAACAGACGACGCTCCTCCTCTATCTCGGCGGGAGAAATAAGCATCCCGCCAGACGGGAATATGTTCTCCTCCAAACCGGCCACGAAAACGTACGGAAACTCCAGACCTTTCGCTGAGTGCACGGTCATCAGGGCTATCTTGTTGTTCGTGTCCTCCTCGTCCTCGACATCCACGTTGGACAGCAGGGAAATATTCTCCAGGAACGCCCCCAAAGTGAAAACAGGATATTCAACCTCGGAATCATCCTCGGCCTCACCTTCCGCCAGAAGGTCGCGGAAATAGCTTTCCCTCTGCTCCTCAATGAAATGGGTGACGCTGTTGATGAGTTCCTCGACATTGGAAGCCCTTGACTGAGCCTCGATCGACGGGTCGTTCTTAAAGAATGCGTACAGCCCGCAGGCGTTGGAAATCCCGAGAGCCAACTCGTCAGCGTTGGTGGTGGCCTCTTTGGCGGCGAACCCGTTGATCATCTCACAGAAAGAGCGTATCTTCGCCACGGCCGCCGGCTTGAGACCGTAGTCCGCGAACTTCTCTGAATATGCCGCCTTGAACAGCGAGCATTTCAGGTCGAACGCCATAGCTGCCAATGCGTTGAGCGATGTGTCACCAATTCCTCTTGCCGGAGTGTTCACAATCCTCTTGAACGACTCGTCATCGTTGACATTCACGACCAGCTTCAGGTACGCCATCATATCCTTGACCTCGGCCCTGTCGAAGAACGAGTTGCCGGAGTAGATCATATACGGCAGGTTTCTCTTCCTCAAAGCCTCCTCCAAGGCTCTTGACTGGGAATTGGTTCTGTAAAGGATCGCGAAATCCTGGTACTTGGCGTGGTCGGACTGCATCCTTTCCACAATCTCCGAGGCGATGGTGATTGCCTCGTCCTGCTCGGACCAGCTCTTCAGAAGGCGGATCTTCTCGCCCTCCTCACCAACGGCGACACAGGTTTTTGGAATCCTGTTCTCGTTCTTGGCTATCAATGAGTTGGCGGCGTTCACGATGTTCGCCGTCGAGCGGTAATTCCTCTCCAGGCGGAATATCTTGCACTCTGGGTAATCTTTCTTGAAATTAAGAATATTCTCGATCTTCGCTCCTCGGAAAGCGTAGATGGACTGCGAGTCGTCACCCACAACGCAGAGGTTGCGGTGCTTCTTCGTCAACTTCTTCAGGATCAGATACTGGGCGAAGTTCGTGTCCTGGTACTCATCCACAAGATAGTAGTCGAACCGGGACGCGATCGCCTCCTTGGCCTCGGGAAAATCCCGAAGCAATATATTCATATTCAGTAATATGTCATCGAAGTCCATCACCCCCGAGTTCTTGCACTTCTCGGCGTAGCGGGAGTAGATGTCGCATATTCTTGGCTTCCGGGCGTGCGTGTCGTTGATGATCGCCTGCTGGTTGTTCCGGTAGGCGGTGGCTGTGATGAGGTTGTTCTTGGCCATTGATATTCTTGACAGCACATCCTTCGGCTTGTAAACCTTTTCGTCCAGTCCAAGCTCCTTTATGCAGGCCTTTATGCCGCTCACCGAATCGCTGGTGTCGTAGATGGTGAAAGTGGAAGGGTAGCCGAGCAAGGCGGCATATTCCCTTAGAAATCTTATGAATATGGAGTGGAAGGTTCCCATAAAGAGCCTTCTGGCCTTCCGATCTCCGACCATCACGGCGATCCTTTCCTTCATCTCCGTGGCGGCCTTCTTCGTGAAGGTCAGGGCCATAATCCGTGCCGGATCGCACCCCCTCTCCAGAATGTAGGCGATCCTGCTCGTCAACACCCTTGTCTTACCAGATCCCGCACCAGCCACAATCAGCACCGGTCCGTCCACACTGCCGACCGCCTTCTTCTGCTCAGCGTTCAGCCCTTCAAAAATAGCGCTTTCGTACTTTTCCATATCAGGCACGAAATTACGGAAATTTTCCCAATACTGAGTAAAGAATATATTGGTGGTTATATTCCGTTTTTTCTACCCGTTAAGCAGATCGCTTACCTCAGCCGGATTCAACGCCCATTCATAAGTGTAGATTTCATCAGCCTCATCGGCGGACTCAACCCGTCTCAGGTTCTGTCCTTTGGCTTTCAGATCAAGAAGCTCACCGATCGAGATCTTCTCTTCCAGTCGATGCAGGATCGCTTCAATCGATTCGCTGTCAGCGTTGTGGATAATCTGGGATGTGAACGCCATCTCAAGCCAGACGATTTCACGCTTCGCGACATCAAGAATGCCGAACACCAGTCCCTTGGACAAATTTCCTTCGCTGATGCGGACCAAGTGCTGGACACACGAAGGATCATACGCCACACCTTTTCTCTTAGAGATTTTCATTGGATACGCAGAATCCATCCAGCCAACGACGAGGTTGGGTGTTAGTGAACCGCAAGAGTAGGCATTGCAAGTGAAAGTCACATACTTAGCGCCTTCCGCCTCTAATTCCGGGAGAGAAAGTTCTATATATTCAGCGGTGCCGACCATTTCCGGAATCTCACGAATATCACCGGAGTGCTTTGCTCCAGGGCAAGTCAGGTTTCCGAAGTAGCAGTAGTCGGTCTTCCCATCCGGCAAAGCTATCCGGCAGCTCAAATCCATATCGAGGGGCTGGGAATGCAAACCTTTCCCCCACTGAAGGAACAAGCGTACGGTTTCTCCCTCTACAGGAAAGCGAGTGCCCATCAAGGCGCAGGAGGTGTCCTGAACGGTTGACGTACGGTCGCCGACGCTTACTGGTATTCTGTAAAGGGCCGGATCAATGAATATGGACTTCGCCTCGGTTTTCTTTGAGGCGAAACGACGTTCCATAGAGGACTTGTAGATTTCATTGACACCCTTGATCATCTCTTTTCTGGCCTCTTCATCGTATAGGGTAAGCAGCTTGTTGGCCTCGATACGGTGGGTAACACCAGTGATCGGGTGTGCGACACGCGCTCCCTTAACATCAAAATATGTCTCGGAGGCATTGCCTAATGACAGCAGCAGTCGCGCCGGAAGTCTGTCTGCCACTTCGTTGAAAGCGGCCAATGCCTTGTCGCTGCCAAACCTAAGCATAGTGGCAAACAGGCAACGGGCAAATAAGCCAGGTCGCTCCTTGAGTAATTCAAGAGTCTTGTTGGCGTCATTCTCGGAACGCGCCTTGTCAACACGACCCTGCCAAGTGGAATATTCCTGCTTGTAGAATACGTCAAGGATGTCGGCAAGATGTTCCATACCCTCCTTGCGGGAGTATTCACCCAGACGGAGGGCACGGATCATACGTACCCACATACCGCGTTTCGGATTCATATTCTCAGCCGCATGCATTGCTGTCATTGGAATGGCGTTCATCCATTTGGCTACGCGGAGACAGGCCTTGCGATCATATTTAAGCATCAGTTTCAGCTTCATATCCTTGGCTGCGTCCTTACCCTTGTCAAGCGGTCCCCACATATGATAGTACATCTTTCGGGCGTGGGCTACAAGGGTCTTCGGCTCGATGATCTGAATATGTCCGGTCTTCTCATACCAAAGATAACGAAGGATGTCAGCAGGGGTCTTCAGAAACGCGGAAGCCTCATCCGCTTTTCCCTGCTCCACCAAAGTCTTGGTGACAAGCATAGCGGTTTCCTTCATTGAAATGTTTGCGTCTGTAGGTAGAGGGTACTGGCCCAGAAGCGACTTCAGGGAATCGCTCTGCGTCGCATCCAACGGGGTTGCGGAAGACAGAAGGGAGGCAAAGACATTTCTAATGTCAGCATCTGTAAACAGCCTGAGTTCTTTCAACTTGCTGCCCTGACCTTTATAAACAAAGTCCGCTGTCTCGAACGGTGTCCCGCAGAATGGACAGCCATTGTAACGCTCTAACGGGAATGTTCCGTTTGGTATAAAGTGGCCACATTTCAGGGTTGTTCCCTTGAATCCTGCCGCTTTCCCTCCAAAAATATTTGTGATCCAGGTGAGAAGGTGATCCGCGCGAGATTCTCCTGTGGGTACGTCCCACTCCTTGACAAGAGAGGCCCAGTTCAGATTGACTCCCATCACATCATTGATGCACTCGGTGATTTCCGCGAGCGTATCCGCGGAAACCGCGTTAAGTGCGTGGAGCAGTTCCTCGCTCACACTGAAACCGTTCTCCTTCAATCGCGCCACGAACGCCATCACCGGAATTGTAGCCTCGGAATTCTTGTTGATGTCCTCGCGGTTGATGTCGAGGAACACCGCATGATAGCGCAAAGCGACTTTTGTCAAGGTCTTATTCATAGCCATAATAAATTAAAAAGGTAATTGAGAAGCTGTCCTCCTGGTTGTTAGCCAGGCAATAAGTGTCTGATGCCATAGAAGTAAGCTTCTCTTTGACCTTGTTGGCAGCAGGGCTACCGGATCTAATATTAATATGAGGAAATTGAATAGCTGATGAAGTCTCTTAATTCCGCTATGGAATTAAGATGAAAGAATCAGGAAGTAAGCCATCCTTGGTCCTCATAAAGTTGTGCCGCGGGCTGGACTCGAACCAGCAGTAACCATTGATCGTAGTAAGCAGGCATTTTGACCTTGGCAGGTAATGAAGCTGCTAAACCGCGGCGTGAAAAGTCTTATGACGATGAGCCCGTCAGCTCAGTACATCAATGCGATTCCTTTCGGATTGCGGATGCAAAATTATACGCGAAGTACGCAACCTTTTTGCGTAGTGATGAAAAAATTAAATGAATATCGCGTTTTTTATGTTCCGATGCCTTCCAAATAAATACCGTCGTTGGACAGTCGAAGATATGATGGACGCTTATAGCGATGCTCTCTATCGGAGTTGACCAACTTTTGCCTTATAGTGTTTATGCTTAACCAATTGTGACTTAATAACACTTCAATGCAATAGCTTTCTACACCCGACGCTAATCAGGAATGTTTCCTCTTGTCGATTTCGTTGCGAATTTACGAAACTCATTCAGCCCAAAGCCTTTTATAAGCATATAGAAGGCTCATTGTCGTGAAAATCTTGTGCCTTTGACCTTGATTTTTCAGTCCGGTCTGGCATCTGTGGGCATAGGTACGTTGTGTGGCTGAAAGCATTTTGTAAAATCTTAACTTTACATAAGTGGATTTCACGGGACAATCTTGAGAAGTATGCTTCCTGTTCCAATGAGGTGTCCCAATATATTTGGTACATAGAAAGGCCTTCTGTCGTACATTTTCTGTCATAGAAAACAATAAAAGACCGATCTTGCAGCTATGAGAAACTTTGCGCACCTAAAACAGCATCCTCTTAATAACTAATTGGTTGGCACTCCAGGTGCGGGTATATTCACTCACCTAAGAGTCGAAGGCTTCGGTACAGAGCGTTCTATTGGCATTCCGAACTTCAAGGTACGAGAAAACGTGCACACCTGAAACATCATCAGACTGATTGCTAGCGAGTTACTCTTCCAGATGTGAATATGTTCGCATACCTGAGTGTTATGGATTTATTATGGAATGGTATGTGGAGCATCAGGGCCGCACTATATCAAGGTTAACCTTAAAAGGCGCGATATGTCATTAACAAACACAGTTACCTCAGTGAGAGTGTTTCTGCCCGCAGTCGTCCGGACGTTGGTTCGATATGGAAGAAGATATTCAACAGGCTATAACTACCAATTATGAAAGTAAGCCAACAGTCCCTTTTTATATGTCTACCAATTATTGATATTGTCCTTAGGAAGATGCTCTATACTAGCTGTATCCTTCAAACTAGATGGGGCTTTTGCGATTACAGGAGTCAGATTCACGAACAATACGCTATCATATGTCGTGTTACCTTCTCCATTGTTAATTACGAGTTTGCACACACGGCGAATGGTCGAACCAAAATATTGTTCTTCGGGGTCTGTTTGACCTCCAGGATTAACCCCTACGACCAAGATGGTATTTTGGGGCGTTTTCGACTTGGATAACTCAAGAGAATAACGGTATTTGTCTTTCTTCCAATCATTGGCAAGACAATTAAGTGTCATATTACATTCAAAATGGGATTGCTTTTATTGGTACTTTCGCTTTGACTGTATTATATAAAATAGAAAAAAGGGAAAGCTTAGTACATCGCACCGCTACGACCTCCTACCCTTGCTGCCTTCCGACCCTGGGGGAATTCAGAGGGAGCTGGTCGTGTACGACTTTCCCTGACTGCAAATATACTACTTTTCGTTGAAACTGTCAAAAATGAACGGCAGTATGTCGTCAACTTTGTCAAATTTCCACGTTTTTTTCGTTCCGTACATTATTATGCTCATCGGACGGCCGGCTAAAGTCTGGTACTCGGCCATCACCTGACGGCAGGCACCGCAGGGTGAGCAAGGGGTGTCGCTCAGTGTGCCGTTGAAGCCTCCTACAATGGCGAGGGAAAGCATAGCCTTGCCCGGATTGTTGGCGCTGGCGGCGAACATTGCTGTCCTCTCGGCGCAAAGTCCGGAAGGATAGGCGGCGTTCTCCTGATTGGCCCCTTTCACTATCGTTCCGTCTTCCAGCCGAAGCGCGGCACCGACATTGAATGTGGAATATGGGGCGTAGGAACCCTTCTGCGCCTCGATGGCAGCCTTCACGAGTTCGATGTCTTGAGGTTCCATCTCATCGATGGAGGAATATTCAGTATAGTTGATGTCCAGTTTTACTGTCTTCATATTCAGTGGTCTTTATACACAAGTTTTCAAAGTTAGCAAAAATTGTGCATATTCAAGCATTTGAGTAAATTTGTAGGCCCTTATCGCACGAAGCCTCTTCACCGCCTGCGGTGAAAGCAAGTCCCTTCCCCGAGGGAAGGGATTTAGGGTTGGGGTAACGTAAAGTGATTTTCAGTGGGCAGTCACTTGGAACGTAAGATACATTTAATAGGACGTAATCGCCTATAAGCGAGAGAAGAAGTAAGTTATGAAAATCTGCGTTGGTCTTTCGGGAGGTGTTGACTCCAGTGTCGCCGCTCTGCTGTTGAAGCAGCAGGGGTATGACGTGTTCGCTATGTTTATGCAGAACTGGCACGACGCGGACGCGACGCTGCACGGCGACTGTGAATGGGAGGAGGACCGTTTCGTGGCGGAATTGGTCGCCCGCAAGATCGGCATCCCTTTCTACTTCGTGGACCTTTCCAAGGAGTACCGCCAGCGGGTGGTGGACTATATGTTCAATGAATATTCCGCCGGCCGCACCCCAAACCCGGATGTTCTCTGCAACCGCGAGATCAAGTTCGACGCTTTCCTCAAGGCCGCCCGGAAGCTGGGTGCGGATATGGTCGCGACAGGGCATTATTGCCGCCGGGCTCCACTGTTGGACGCTGACGGGAAGCAGGTTGTGATTGAGGGGGTGCCTCAATGGAGGATTCTAGAAGGCGTGGACCCGAACAAGGACCAGAGCTACTTCCTCTGCCAGCTCACGCAGGAGCAGCTCGGCAAGGCGCTCTTCCCTATCGGCCACCTTACCAAGCCTGAGGTGCGCCAGATAGCTCATCTGGCGGATCTTCCTTCCGCCGACAAGAAAGATTCCCAGGGAATATGCTTCGTCGGGAAGGTGGATCTCCCGACATTCCTTCAGCAGAAACTCAAGCCGGCCAAGGGCGATGTGGTGGAGGTTTTCGATGCCTACTACGCTCAAAGCGAGCAATATCGGTTCATCCACGACACCCTCGCCTCGCTCCTCAAGACTCCAGGCGAGCCAATGATGATCACTGAATATACCTCCGAGGATTCCGGCGGGAAGTCGTTCAACAACCGCCGGGTCACTGACAGTAACAGTCCGGCCACTGAGCCTGTCGAAGTGGCCAAATCTACAGGAAAGGCCGATTGGAGTGAAAGTAGCCCCGCACCTTCCGCGCTACGCGCTCCATCCCGTCTCGCCTGCGGCGAGCCACCCGTTCACGAGGCCACGGGCGGCCACGGGTGCGGAACCACATCCACTCCAACCGGAGGGTTATCGCACCGGAATGACTTCGATGTGGAAAAAATCGCCAGGTTAAGCGATGAGGAACTGATGAGGTTGTCAGAACCGATACGGTACGATGACATCAAGTTCGAGACGGAGACCTACCGGGCTGGGAAAAAGCACATCAAGAAGACACGATACAAGGACAATCCGTTCGGGAAGATTGTCGGGCGGCATGACGGCGCGCAGTTCTACACGATCGGGCAACGCAAAGGTCTCAACATCGGAGGACATAAGGACTCCATCTTTGTGATTGCCACGGATGTTCCGCGAAACATCATATACGTCGGCGAGGGGCACACTCACAAGGGGTTGTCACGCAGTTGTTTACGGATCGCGTCCCAAGATATTCATTGGATCAGGACAGACCTTGCGATGGCAGACGGCGAAATCCGCCGCTACCGGGTCCGCATCCGTTACCGCCAACCACTTCAGGACGCGTTCCTGATCAAGAGGCCGAACGGCATATTCATCCTCTTCGACATCCCGCAACGCGGCATTTCCAACGGCCAGTTCGCCGCCTGGTACTCAGCCGATGACGAGATGCTCGGCTCCGGGGTTTATTAGCCTAATACTGTCCTGGAATATTCAGAGACTTGGCCGCTGACTCGCCGGCAAGGTAGCCGGTGGAGAAGGCGCACTGGAGATTGTAGCCGCCGGTGTCGCAGTCCATATCGAGAACCTCGCCGCAAAGGTAGAGGCCTGGTTTGACGCGGGATTCCATCGTCTTCGGCACCACCTCGTCCGTGGATATTCCTCCGGCCGTGATGACGCAACGTTCGTAGCCCACGAATCCGATGATCTCAAACTTCCAGTCTTTCAATGTTTTGGCCAAAAGGTCAAGATCGATGTCGTAGTAACGCCTCGGCTGGCGGCTGAAGCGATGATTAGGTCCTTTTGACCAGCTTTGCGAGCGGTAGCTGGCCGACCGGGCGCTGAGCCTGTCGGAACGTCCGTCCGCATATTCAGACTTCTTAAGATCAATCTTCATTATGTCCGGATTCCAAGCCTGGAAACCCGGGATAAGTTCCCACGGCATCAGCTTGCCGAGCAGGATCCGGTACATTTCCTTGCCGTTCAGGCCACGGCCATCCTTCCATTGGCGGGTCCGGGGATCATTCTTGATCTCTTGCCAAAGGGTCTTGATGCGCCCGGTCAACTCATCCAACGACACGCCCGGCTTCAGGTCAAGCGAGAACGCCACCTTGCCGCCGTTCATCAAGGCCTTCACACACTTACGGCTGACCTGAAACCCGATCGGTCCCTCAATTCCGCCATCAGTGAAGTCCACATCGCCGAACTCAGACTCGGACTTCGAGCCGTCAAAAGTCACGGTAAGGTTGACATTCTTCAGCTTCGCCCCTTTCAGAGCCTCGCCGCTTCCAGTCATCGGAGTCTCTCTATGAATATGTCCCTTCAAGTCCGTCTCCGGCCTGTCGATGATCTTGTAACCCTTTGGAACAAGGGCGGTCAACGACGGAAAGCACGGATTGACATTATGCCCGAAGAACTTCGCCCATTTGTAGCCGTCACCTGTCGAGCCGGTTCCCGGATAGGAAAGCCCCCCGGTCGCGATGATCAGTTTCGAGCATTCAAATGTCTCGCCATCAGCGCATCGGATCGAGAATCCCGGCAGAATGTCCGTCACCTCCCTGTCAGTCAGCAGCGTCACTCCGTGGCGCAGCACAACCTCAACGATGGTGTCAAGTACATCCGAGGCTCTGTGTGAATATGGGAACGCACGGTCACCTCTCTCGACAACGGTCTCAAGCCCGTTTCTCTCAAGGAAATCGATAGTGTTCTCCGGTGTGAAGTTGTAGAACGCCGGTTTCACGAAATTAGGATTCGTGCGTATATGCTGTGAGAATTCGTTCCAGTCCTTGAGGTTCGTGAAGTTGCACCGTCCCTTTCCCGTAAACAGGATCTTCCTGCCCGGACGTGGCATCTTCTCCAAAACCGTGACACGCGCTGAACTGCCGAGCGGAAGCGCCTTGACGGCACCGTAAGCGGCCATAAGCCCGGCCGCCCCGCCTCCAATGATGATAATGTCTGAATACATAGTGCAAAGTTAAAAAATTTTACTTATCTTTGCAGTCCATTTCCATGAGAAATGCAGCAAGCCACTTTAGCTCAGTCGGTAGAGCAGCGCATTCGTAACGCGCAGGTCGTCAGTTCGAGCCTGATGAGTGGCTCCGAAAGCGGGAAGTTCTGATTAGGGCTTCCCGCTTTTTGTTCCCGTACCTAAGATGCGATCGCCAAATATCTCATTATAAGCTAATTACAAAATCCTACCCTCTAATTTGAGAGGGCAGGATTCCACAATTTCCTCATAATCAATCAATAGGACTCCACCCCTCCAATCAATCAATAGGATTTCCCCCTCCGGCAATCAACAATTGCCAACCACCATTCATTTCTCAGTCCAGGTCCTTGATCATCCGGTCATAAAGATGGCCGAAAAAGAGGATCTCTCCGTCGGGGCGGAAGCCAAGGGCGGAATAGTAGGTGAAGAGGCGGGGCTTGGACTTGTCAACAATCAGGCTGATGCGTGGAAAGCCTTTCCTGCGGCCTTCCTCAATGCCGTCGAGCATCAGCAGGTGGCCTATGCGGTCGGTCGCGCCGGCATATTCAAAGGCCATCCGGCGGAACTCGGGGAGTACAGCCATACTGTCGAGATAGAACTCGCCGGGCAGACACTCCGGCTCCATTGAAAGAGCATCAGAGGAATTTTCGTCAGAAAACTGCTTGCCAATCGCTTGTGTTTCAGTGCTATCAACGGCATTTGAAGATAATTCCGCCCGATCAGTCAACCTGCCTGAACCATCGGCAGAATCAGAAGTTGAATCTTCTGCGGCAATATTCTCAAAAGCAGCGTTCAGGAGTCCCCACGTCAGCTCGCGCAGCGACAGATAGTCATCTCCTGAATATGCCGTCAGCGATCCCACTGCATTGCCTTCCACGCATGCGATCCTCGTTCTGGCGTATGAATATAACGTGTCGGGTCTGGCGCAAATCTCTCCGACGAGCTTGACTGCGTCCTGGACATTCAAAGATGTGGAGCCGAACTCGATCGCAGAGTCGGCATCCACATTGAAAACCTCATACCCCATCGCCGCAAGGACATTTCTTGCGATGAACTCGCCGTCTGACGGCCGGGCATCACGGATTGTGAATTTTCCCGTGGTAGATAAATTATTGAGCATAAAATCTTTACGTTATCACCTATGATTCATTTCCACTATAGGTAAACATCTATTTACATCATTATCAAGACAATAGGTGCCACGACTTTTCAAGGTCTCATTCTGGCACGCTCAGTGACCGGGCTGGCCTATCGCCAAAAAAGTCGCCTAACCGATGAACTGAGCCTCAAGAGCCTTAAGTTTTGCATCAGCGTCCGGCCCCTTGGCTCCGAAGTAGAACTTGATCTTCGGCTCGGTTCCGGAAGGACGGACAGAGACGATGTCGCCGGCCTCGTTGAAGAACTGGAGGACATTGGACTTCTGAAGTCCGGTCTTCTCCGGCTCGTTGTAGTCGATGACCTTGATGACCTTCGAGCCGACAATCTCAGCAGGTGGGTTCTGCCTCAGGTCTGCCATAATCTTCTGGATCTCCTCGGCTCCGCTCTTGCCCTTGCGGACCAAAGACACCAGCGACTCCTTGCGGTAGCCATATTCAGAATATATCCTTTGGAGCAGCTGATAGAGGGTCAGGCCCTGCTCGGCGGCCCAGGCGGCGCACTCGGCAACCATTATGCAGGCTACCGGAGCGTCCTTGTCGCGCACGAACTCGCCGACATTGAACCCGTAGCTCTCCTCGCCGCCGCAGATGAACTCGCCCTTGCCCTCGTTCTCGCGCACGATCTCCTCAATGTACTTGAATCCGGTCAGCACATCGTAGCACTTCACTCCGAAACTACGGCCGATCTCGGCGATCAGCTCAGTCGTAACGATGGTCTTGGCGATGTACTTCGTGGAATCCAGCTTGCCGAGTTCCTTCCAGCGGGTGAGGATGTAATATGTCAGGATGGATCCTGTCTGGTTGCCGTTCAGCTGAACCATCTTGCCTTCGTTGTCACGAACAGCGATTCCAAGGCGGTCAGCGTCAGGGTCGGAGGCCATCACGATGTCAGCCCCCTTTTTGTCGGCCATTTCCAGAGCCATCTTCATAGCGGCAGGCTCCTCCGGATTCGGGGATACAACTGTCGGGAAGTCCCCGTCACTAATGTCCTGATCAGGCACGTGGATAACATTCTCGAAACCAAGGCGTTTCAGAGCCTCTGGCACAATGCGGACTCCTGCTCCGTGAAGCGGAGTGTAAACGATCTTCAAGTCCTTATGCTTCTCACGAGCCTCAGGGCTGAGGGTCAGTGAAATGATGTCAGAAAGGTAAGCGTCATCCATCTCCTTGCCCATCAGCTCAACCTCTCCGCAATGCTCTTTCTTCTCGAACATCACCTGAGAGGGGTCGGTGATCCTGTTGACCTCATTGATGATCTCCTGATCCACCGGCGCGGTGATCTGCGCACCGTCAGACCAATAAACCTTATACCCGTTATATTCCTTAGGATTATGCGAGGCTGTGACCATCACTCCGGCAACCGCACCCATCTTGCGGATGGAGTAGCTCAATTCCGGCGTAGGACGCAGATTTTCGAATATGAACACGTGCAATCCGTTGGCGCTGAATATGTCAGCGGCGATCTTGGCGAACAGCTTGGAGTTGTTGCGGCTGTCGTAGGAAATGCAGACGCGGATGTCATCCCCGGAAACTTTCTTAAGAATATAGTTGGCCAGTCCCTGCGTGGCCATTCCGACGGTATATTTGTTCATCCTGTTGGTTCCGACTCCCATAATGCCCCTGAGGCCACCGGTGCCAAACTCCAAAGTCTTGTAGAATGCGTCCTCGAACCCCGCCGGATCATTGTTCCGCAGCTCGATCACCTTCATCTTGGTTTCCTGATCGAAATCCCCTTCCAGCCATTTCCTGGCGTTCTCGTTGTAATCCTGTGCCATAATATTCTCGTTTTATTATCTTGTCTTGTTGCCGTACGGCCTGACCATCAAACCATACTGATTACAAATTTACTCAAATTATTTGGCAATATTTGTCTATTTTTGCGTCAGATATGGACAGTTTCGAGAAATTCATAGTTGAGAACGGGAACGCGGACACGGTGCGGCTGGTGATGGCGTGCAAGGAGTGGCCTGTGCCTGAGGATGCGGAGCTGGCGGGGTTGGATGCGAAATCATTGGCCGTCAACACAATTGAAGGGCGGAGGAGGCTGCGGAAGAAACTGCCGGAATGGGTGGCGCGCACGGGGCTGGTCTATCCTTCATCGCTTTGCGCGGAGCAGTGCAGCTCATCGGACACGGCGCGGTACAAGGCTTCGATTGTTCAAAGAATCTTTAATGAATATGTTGGGACAGTCGCTTCGATGGTTGGTGACCCTTGTCGAACCACAGGCTCAGCGACCAAAGGGACAGAATCAGTGCCCGACAAAAATAGCCCTACGACCAGAAACCAATCGGTCACTGAGCTTGCCGAAGTGACCATACCAAGCAGAGGCAAGGTGGCCGACCTGACGGGAGGACTGGGAGTGGACTCGTGGGCGTTCAGCGAAGTGGCGGAGGAAGTGCTTTACAATGAGATGAATCCGGCGCTTGCTGCGGCAGCAAGACACAATTTCAAGGCACTGGGAGTCACGAATATATTCATAAGAAATTCGGAGGCAACATCAGACTCGCTCAAGGACATCTTCGGAGACTTCAGACCGGATGTCATATTCCTTGATCCCGCGAGAAGGGACTCCGCCGGGAAGAAGGTGTTTCTGTTGGAAGATTGCTCGCCTGATGTGCTGAAGATTCTGCCGGAACTGTTCGGAATCAGCAGGTTCGTACTCCTTAAACTCTCCCCTATGGCTGACATCACGATGGCTGTTGAGAGGCTGGACAGGACTTATGAGGAATATCTTGAAAAGGCTTCCGGGAAAGGGTGGAACGGGCAGTGGGTGCGTGAGGTTCACGTGGTGGCCAGCGGCGGAGAATGCAAGGAGCTGCTGATTCTGTTGGACGGGGAATGGAATGAAGGATATTCATTGACCTGTCGGGAAGATGGCAAGACGCTGACATTCAAGCCAGAGGAAATCACCAAGGCTAAAGCCGGTTATCCGGATTCGACCTTCGCAAGGATTATCTTCGAGCCGGGAAAATCGCTGACAAAGGCGGGGGTGTCCAACGCCATCTGCGAAAGGTTCGGGCTTGTCAAGCTGGCTCGGTTCACGCATCTTTACACAATCAGTGAGCCGCTGTCCGACAGCGAATCAGAGCAACGTACGGCACCGCTTAAAGATTTCGGCAAAGTCTTTTATGTAAAGGAGATCCTTCCTCTCAACAAGTCTTCGATGAAGGATGTCGGAAAGCGCTACCCGCATTCAGAAGTTTCCGCTAAGAACATCCCGATGTCCAGCGATGAACTCCGCACCCGCCTGAAAGTCAAGTCAGGCGATGACGCGCACATCTTCGGAGTCCGTATCGAAACACCCTATAACGAAGACAACTACCTGATTGTCACGGAGCCGTCCGGTCACTGAGCCTGTTAGAACTAAAGTATCCCGCGGATGAAGTCGTTGATGTCGGCGGAAGGGATGCCAAGGACTTTGAATATGTCGGAATAGTTTTGGCATCCAAGGAGATTCTTGACCTTGGAACGGCCTTGCTGGACAATGGTATATTCCACAATGGCCGCACCAATAATACCTTCCAAAGGAACAACCGCGGCAGTCACACCGTCCTCTCCAGAGACCGGAATCGAAAGGTCATAGAAATTGTCATCATTTGAAAGGTCCAGGTCCTTCTTGGATGCAAGATAGCGGCGGAGCGAGGCCTTGATGTCTGAATATGAAAGGTCCATATAACCGCCATAATAAGCGGCGACGCCTTCCTGAACCATCAGCAGGGCCTTTGGCCAAGAGGATTTGATGAGCAGAAGGGCCACATCGTGCCTGTCATCCCAATAGTTCGAGAGGACGATGTCCGAACCAAAAGTCCGGCCGTAGAACGCTCTGTCAGAGTTTTTTCCAGATGCGGAACTCATCAAAGGATTGGAATATGCGTTGAACAAGATTCCTGACAGACGCTCGCACTGATCCACAGACGGAGCCACCACATAACGCAAAGGGCCTTGAAACTCAGGAGCATATTCATTGATGAACCTTGTGACAAATGTAGCCAATCCGGAGGCGGCCTTTTTAGGCACTCCGCAACCTGGAACGCAATAATATTCAATGCCCTTGAATATGGTTTTCGTCAAAGACGGGAATTCCGCGTCTAGCCAGTTACACAGCCGGAAAGGATTGTTTTTACCACCATTGCCTGATGCCACAGCCTTGACACAGACGCGGAGGACAGCTTCCACCCAGTTGTCATATTCCTCGCCCGGAAGTTTGCTGAACGTGGCCGCGATCAATTCGTAGGTGCCGCCGCCGAGTTTCCGGATGTCAAGAATCCTGTTCTCGCGGAAAGAGGCGTAGAGGAGGTTGCCGTCATCGAATTCCTGAAGGTAGTCAGGTGAGCCGTCCACCCAGAAGGAACGCCGGCGGGCCTCGTCCACCGAAGAGGAAGTGAACGACTCGACATAGCCTTTCCAAAGTTCGGCGACCATACGCACTGAGTCTTTCTCGGCGCGGGGCATATATTCCAAATCCACTTTGTAGGGCCTTAGGCCTGGGATTTGGGCGCTGCGGGTCACCTCCTGGGCGGCGCAGAAGGGAAATGCGGCCGCCGCCAAGGCGATGGATAATGCTATTCTTTGAATATTTCTCTTCATATTATGGGTATTACTTCGTTCGGGATGTCACTTCGACAGGCTCAGTGCCCAAACGTCCCTACTCCTCTTTCAAGTACTTGAGCCAGAACGCCCTGTTGGCCTCGGAAAAATGTTTCCCCTGATAGCCACGGTACCCGTGCATCCCATCCGGATAGATCATCAATTCAAACTTCTTGCCAGCCTTCTGAAGAGCATCCACCAATAGCAACGTGTTCTGGAAATGCACGTTATCGTCCCCCGTCCCGTGCGTGAGTTTGAGCATCACCGACCCGTCGTAGTTCTTCTCCGTGACAGGATAGTTGGCCGCGCTGGCGACAACCTTTGTCGAAGCGTATCCCTCAGGATTATTGGCCGGAGTGTCCATAAACCGCTCCGTGTAGTGAGTGTCGTAAAGTGCCCAGTCATAGACTCCCCCACCGGCGATTCCGTAATGGAAAGCGTCCGGATGGTTCATCACCAGCAGAGCTGTCATCGTGCCTCCGAACGAGAATCCCTCGACTCCGATCTTGTCACCCTGCACGTAAGGAAGCGACTTGAGATATTCAGCCCACTCCACGAAATCCTGCACCTCTCGCTCATCCAAACGCCTGTAGATCTGATCCAGACCTTTGCGGCCGTTATGCCCCGAGGCGCGGCAGTCAGCCACCACCTCGATGATTCCGTTTTCCGCGTACCATTGGTAATATGCCGGACTGCGGAACCGGTCATTCACCTGAGGAGAGTCCGGGCCACCGTAGATGTCCACGTGAACCGGATATTTCTTGGTAGCGTCAAAATCCTTAGGATAGACGATCATCGCCGGAAGCACAAGTCCGTCCTTGGTCGTCATCGTAATATGCTCTGGGAGAGCGTAATTCGAGGCATCAAAATCGTCACCGGCCATATCCGCCACCTTGAAGGACTTCGCAGTCTTCTTCAAATCATAGATCCATACCTGCGACGGAGTTCTGGAATTGCTGGCCAAAGCGATGGCGTACCTCTGATCCGGCGAGACCTTGACGGAAGCGACATTCATCGAAGGATCCGAAATATTCCTGATCACTCCTTTGCATACTGAATATAGCCCGCTACGCACACGGGAGTCACGCTCGGCGACGAAAAGCACCTCCGAAGAACTGCCGTCAAACCCTTTGACCGCCTTGCCTTCCTTAACGTCCACAAGCGACATCCGCCAGTTCTCCCCGTCGGTCAGACGCTTCAAAACAGCACCGTCATAAGAGAGGTAATATATTTGCTGCCAATTAGTTTCAAACGAACGAACCATATATATTCCATCCCGTCCGAACAGCATCCCGTCAATCCAGTCCAGCCACGTCTTATAGGTCTCGTGGTAGATGTGCTTCTTCGAACCGTCCACCGGCGATACGGCGTAAAGGTCGAGCGTGTTCTGCGTCCTCGGTTCTCTCTGAATATAAAAGGCCTCGCTGTCGGCCCCCCAGAACGGAGTCCCGAAATACTGGTCGTCATTCTCGTCGAAGTCCGCCCAAGCGGTTGCGCCACTCTGAATATTCACGATCCCGATCCGCACCTTAGGGTTGTTGTCGCCGCACTTCGGATAACGAGTCATACGGACCGAGCCTCCCGTCGGGGACACGTTCGGCAAAGCCACCGCAGCCCCGGCGTTCTGTGAATATGCCAGCCCCATCCCCGAGCGGTCAGCGTCCTCAGCGAACGGTGAATATATCGGAAATACCGGAACCTCCGAATTGTCAAAACGATAGAATCCTATCTTCTTGGAGTCCGGCGACCACCAGAACGCGCAATAATGGGTAGGTCTGCCCAGAATCTCCTCGTAATACACCCAAGAAGAGTACCCGTTCAGAATCACGTCCGACCCGTCGAACGTCAGCTGGGTCTCCCCTTTTGTCGCGATGTCCACAACCCAAAGGTTGTTGTCCCTGGTGAACGCCATCTTCGTGGAGTCCGGTGAATATGTCAGGTTGACAGCCCGGCCCGGCCTGAACGGGAAATCCGTGAACTTCGCAGGATAGTTTATCCCATCCGTAATCTTTCCGGTCACAGCATTGACAGAGAAGTCTTTAGCCCCCGTGAAAGAGTAATCGTAAGTCAACGCAACCTCGTTCTTTCCCACCCATTTCCAAGCGGAAGGAACATCATTGAAATCCTTGGCCGAGGCAGCCACAGACATTAGTAAAACCAGAGCGATCAAACACTTTTTCATATTCATAAATCTAAATCAACATCACAATTTATGGATAATTTTCCCATTCCGCAACAGTGGGTCAATATAGAAGACCGAAAGCCCAGATAGGGATGACATTGGCATATCCGGTCTCTATGTCATCCTTCACGACATACCCCTTGCCGGCATTCTCTATCTGTTTGTTGCCCTTATTCTTTCCACCAATCTCGAAGGTACGACCATCTATCTCGAAATCAGAGATTTTGGAACTGATCACGTCGTTTGTGACCCTGGTCTGATTCATAAAGAACGTCTCTCGTATGTTGCCGACATCGGCTTTGTCCGGTTCCAGAACGTATATAAGGTTCGGGTTGTCAAGGTATAGTTTCTCGACTTTTCCAAGTCCTCTTATCTCTCCTGTCCTGTCCCTCAACTGTGAAATCATTCCGGCCTGCTCTATGTATATGAGATAATCCGAGACATCGTTACGGCTTATACCTGTCACCTCAGCAAGTCTGGTCATCACCGGTTTGAACGGAACGCTCCGAGCCACCACCATCAGCAAGGACTTGAGTTTCCTGCCGATGGAAACATTAGTTTGAAGGTATTGAGGGATGTCCACTTCCATAGTCTGGTTTATGACCTGAAGCATCTCAAGATCAAACTCCGGATCTCTCCCGAAAGGATAATACCCATTATGAAGATAACTCCGGAACAACGGCAGCGGATGCGCGACTCCTGGAATCTCCGCCTTGTTCCTGAGCACCTCATCCATTGAATATATCGGTGTGTCAATATCGTGGAAAAGTTTAAGATATTCCCGGAACGACAACCCCTGCATATTATAGATCGGAACGCGTCTGCTCAAATCAGACATTCCTTTATAGATGTCAAGGATTGACGAACCAGAGATCACAACCTGAAGATCGCTGTAGCTATCAATAATTTGCTTCAGTTCACGTGACCACCCTTCATATTTGTGAATCTCGTCAATAAACAGGTGCCGTCCGCCCATTTTCACAAACCTGTCGGCCAGATCCACAAGCTTATGCTCCGAAAAGTACAAATGGTCCGCCGAAACGTACAACGTGTCATCTACGCTATGATGCAGTTTTATATGTTGCAGCAACATTGTGGATTTTCCCACACCACGTGGCCCCACAAGGCCGAACGCTTTCACGTCCCATTTGATGAAGGGATACTTATAGCGGAGAAAATCAGTTGAAGTCTCCTTCAACTTTCTTGTGAAATATTCGTAAAGTTGTTCCATCGCATAACTTGTCCTATGACAAATATAGGACTATTGCACGAAATTAGTGCAACTTTTATCAATATTTGCATAAATTTAATGCGAATTTACCAGAAACATGCACAAACGTTATGCAAAATAGCCTTTCATACTTTCCACGACCTAAGGATATGCCAGGATTGAGGGGATGGGATGCTGCAGTCAACTCTCTGGCAGTAAACCTTGCCCTTGAGGAACGATGGTATTATGACGATGCAGACAAACAAAATCGACCTATCTTGAAGAATTATCTCTCGTTTACCTTTCAGCGTCTTCAATATGAAGACAAATTGGAGAAAGAGGCGGCTGCTAAGAATAACAGACAACCACGACTCAAAATTCTCGAAAATCAGCTGTATGCAGTTTGGAATACTGGACTTGTAGACAATACCTATGATCCCATCTATGCCTATTTCATGCGCAACGATGGTCGTACACCCACAATCAAACAGCCTTGGGTATTTATGGGCTTCAATACAGCCAACTCTTCTCAGCAGAAGATTATGTCTAGCTTTCCTTATCGCCCAGAGCGAGCATCGTACTTCAATGATCCTCGCGAACTTCTTTACGATACTCGAGCTACAGAACCGACTCTAGACTGGGAGCATTTTTTGAAAGATAACATATCACGACTGCCCATAGGTTTCATCAAGAAAGGATATGCAGACAGTTTCCCATTTGTAGATGATCCTTCAGCACTGCCTAAGCAGAAGCGCGAAGAGTACTATCGCAGCATGGCTGATGCCATATATGCTGACGATGATTGGAAACAGTTTGTTACTACTCGTTTTCGCAATGCTGTAACTGTGGCTCTGGCACGTGTAGCATGGAACTACAAGACTGCTATTCCAGTTTACTATCCTACCGCAAAAAAACTACAATTACTCCTACCATTGGCACTCGAGGACAAGAAAAGAATTGATGTGGCATTGGTTTGTAATCATGTTTACAAGCCCGAAGAGGGAGTAAACAACTATGAAGGTCGTACTATCTACACGTTGCAGATGGCATACAACAACGCTCGACTCATCACTCGCCCTGATAGCGACTGGCTCATGGCTGACATGGCAATAAACAAGTAACTATATAAACGCAAAAAGCATCGGAAGTGCACGCTGCCCCCAATGCTTTTTGCGTATTATTATATGAAGTATAAGTTCTTCGTCCTTAAAAGAATCTGTTCTTATCCGATTGCGTTTAACCCTGTTCAAGTATTTTCTTGTCTGTCAAGAAATCCAAGAGTCCGACAGTCAATACTCCGAGTTCGTCTTCCTTGCGGTGGATATCATCACCTACAATGACAATCTTACGGAAGTGGTCATTGATTGACAATAAAGGACGTCGCTCTTGCTGCTCCTTTTCTGGCGTAGGCATGTGAAAGGCTGACTGGATATACACTCTGTATGGAGGGCGGTTCACCACAAAGTCTACCTCCAACTGTTTTCTGACAAACTTACCGTTCTCATCCTTGCCACCAAGTTCAACCAATCCTACGTCCACATTATATCCTCGACTGCGAAGCTCATTATAGATAATGTTTTCCATAATGTGCGTTTCCTCTTGTTGGCGATAGTTGAGAATGGCAGCACGTATGCCGATGTCTGCGAAGTAGTATTTCGTCTCGGTACCAATATATTTTCTTCCTTTCACATCATAGCGCAAAGCTTCTTCTATCAAGAAAGAGTCTTTCAGATAGTCAATGTATTGTTTTATAGTGTCTCTTTTTATGGTTACCCCTTGTGAAGATTGAAAGGTATTGGCTATTCTCGTTGGATTGGTTGACGAACCAATGCCCGAGGCTATTACACGCACCAGTTCCTTCATTCCTTCAGTATTACGCAGATGGTTGCGCTCAATTACGTCACGCAGATAGGTAGTTTCATACAGACCACGCAAATAGTCTGTTTTCTTTTCTTCCGTTTCAAGCAAAGCCACCTGTGGCAGTCCTCCAAAAGTATAGTAATCCAACCAAGCTTTGCGTATATCTCCACCAATACCACTAAAGTATTCGTCAAAGGTGAGAGGCCATATGCGTATCTCGTCCCCTCTACCTCGGAACTCAGTCACAACATCACTTGATAGGAAGCGAGAGTTTGAGCCCGACACATACACGTCCACATTCCTCATGTGTGTCAAGCTAAGAATAACCTCCACAAATTCTTCTACCAACTGTACCTCGTCCAAGACTATATAATAAGGTTTGCCATCATCCACAACCTTTGAATCTATATAGTCGAGCAAGGTATCAGGCTTCCTCAACCGCCTGTTTCGGAAATCATCAAGTTGTATCTCAATGATGTGACTATCAGTCACCCCATGTTCCAACAGCCAGTTATGCCAGATGTCAAACAGCAGGAAAGACTTTCCACATCGTCTAACACCTGTTATAATCTTCACAAGTCCATTCCCACGTCCTGCGATAAGTTCATCCAAATATTTCTTACGTTCAAATATCATATTAGAGTACTATTTTTGATATTAGTATCACATTTTACACCGTAAAGATAACTTTTTTATTTCGAAATACAGCATAACCAATGGAAAAACTGCGTTTAAGAAGTATAAAAATGTGATAAAACAGTATGATAGGCTACATTTCTATTGGTTCTTATAGAATAAAAAGGGATGATTGGCAATCATATTCTTTAAGGTAGTCGTTTCAACCGTACCCCTTCATAAATTCGTCATATAACTTCTATTCACCACATTATGGGGTCGGTTTAAAACGCTCCTCCCAACCCTTATTTCGTGATTCCTGATGTGATTGAAAGTTAAATACGTTAAATCTTCACCTTTTCGTATCTAATCAGAATCCATACGGTCACTTTTCTACCGTTTAGAGCGTATAACATTAATAATCAACTAATAATAGATACTCTGCTAAATATACAAAATTTTTCTGCTAAATATACAAATAATGTAACTACTCAGGTGCCCCTGTCCTGACCATAAACCGAGGATGACGCGAGGCTTTCACCATCCCGCTGAGACTTTTTTCAAAAATCATCTTCATGCCGCAAGGTCGTGTTCCCGACCGCCAAAAATCTGTCGTCTGCAGCCTTCTGCGGGTTATGTAGAGGCACTCAAAAATCTTTCATTCGGTCCTCCACGCGAAGGGGCGCCGACCTTGCCAGAAAGCCCGTAAACCACATTTAACACACTGTCGCTCAATATATTATATTTACATATATCAAACCTTTCCTTACTTTTGCGGCATGAAAAAGGACTTCAACACGGGATTGAGAAAGGGCATCGAGGCGGACCGGGTGAAACTCACCCGAAGACGCAAGCTGCTCCCTCGGGATATGGGGCTCGCCGAGGATCTCGAGAGGGGCCTCAAGCGGCTTGAGAAGCGCTTCAGGACGGGTCTTCTTTCTGACACCGGGCGCACCATCGTCCTTGACAAACCCGTCTGCATCGTGTTTGTTTAAACAGTATCGCCAGGAGTGTAAAAGCTGATGCTCACGGAGGTAATACTAAGAAGCTGTTTTGAATTGTTTGTTTGAAGTTTTTTTTCACCTCAAAGAACATTTCTAACAATTCAAAACAGCTTCTTACTTTAGGCTTTTGCCGTTGGAATGCTATTGCTTATACGCGGTTTCCTTCATTTGACAATTTTTCCTTCACCTCCCATCCTTCGTCCAAAAGGACTTTCCAAGCGGTCTTGTAGGCATCTACGCAGCCCCTAGGTACGTAAAGGGTCTTCACCTTGTCTTTAGGGCCGACCCTATTCGCTCCTGTGTTTGCTTTAATCGCAGCAGGAGTCGTGCCCAGACAGGTAATCGTGGTAAGCTTAGACGTACCGGAGATGCAGTCGGCAGAAAGCGTCGTTACACTGGCAGGAATGGTGAGAGACTCGATGACTGAGTTCTCGTATAGAGCCCATTCCCTAATGGTAGTAGTACCATCGTGTATAGTGTAGGCGCTGCCGCTTCCGCCGTTTAGCACCATAAGAGTGGTCATAGCGAAATCGTAAAGAGCTCCCTTAGCGTCGCTTTTGAAAGACTTGTTACCCGGAGCCACTTCCCAGACCATCTTGTCACATCCATTCGACGGGCTACCGGCTATTTGCGTAAGGGAAGCCGGCACGACTATCTTAGTATAGTCACTGTAGGCAAACGCCCTATTCTTAATCTGAGTTATCCCCTGCGGAAGGCGGAATTCAGAGACATTCTTGATGCCATTTTCACGATTGCTTCCTCCGCAAAAGCCTATATACTGGCTACCCTCAAGTCCGTTTAAAATACCACCTTCTACCCGGGTCTCGCTCAAGTCCAGGGTAATCTGATGGTTATCTTCAAAGCTAAGGCTTCTGGTAGCCTCCATAAGCGGTTTAAACTCCTCTTTTTCTCTAAGCAGAGAACTTTCAGGCATAGTAACCTTAACTGAAGTCTGTGCCGTCTTTAGCCATTCCACGTCAAACTCACCTTCTAATTCATCTACGTACATTCTGGTAGTCTCGAGTTTTAGTTTAGTTTTAGGGAAAGTAACCAAAGTTCCAGGCTGTATCTTTAGATCACTCTTCTTCTTCAGCTCAGCGCCGCCGCGAGTACAGTTGATGGAAAATTTGAGATTCTTCAAAGTCCTCTCCCCGGAAAGCGGAAGCACCATCAATATCTCGGTAGGATTATTCGCATCTGTGCTAATTTTCAAAGGAGTGTTCATAGACAGCTTGAGGTTTTCCACATTGTGGGCAGGATGAAGCGACTCCCACTTCCCGTCCTTAATGAAAGTGAATGCCTTCTTATAAAGCCCTGAAGCACTAAACACACAAGAGTGCGCCTCGAGCCCTTCCTCGGCCCAGACTCTTAGCTTTATCACCGCTCCGGCGTATTTAAAATCGACATTTCTATTAGTTCCTACGCCATACATAGGAAGCGGAAGATTCCCACCCATCACGTCTTCGTAATTCTGATTAGACGGGAATTCCATATAAAAATAGCCATATCCTGCATTAGGTTTACAATACGCTGCCGGGTAGAAGGCGAAGAACTCCTCGTCGCCCGTAATCTTCTCTTCACCTTCGCTGTAAGTAAACCTTCCCACGTTAGAACCTGCAGCGTCATCGGCCAATCTGTACACTCCGTAAGTACTCGGATACGACGCCTTAGGGGAAGATGCATTCTCGGTGTGTTTTCGAGAGACTTGAATGCCTATCTCGTCTCCCTTCGTCCAATTCACTTTCAATCCGTCGAGCGCGGTTTTCGTGTCAACATCGTCGATGCAGGCGGTGAACCCCACGCTTTCCGTACCAGGTGTAAGCACCTCATTTTTCGTACAGTTCGTAAGACTCACCAGACCCACGAATACTCCACATGCTAAAAATAACCTTTTCATGCTTCGGCGACAATTATTCCCAAGTCTCATTAACCTCGTTCAAATCATAAAGACCATTCGCCTGGCTTGACACAGGCCCCGAGGTGGCAAAACAATGCTGCGCTTCCATGCAGATAATCTCCAACATCGGAGACTCATAATTTAATTCTTTCATTTCACTACTAACTGTTTACATTAAAAAAAAGCTCGCGAAGATAGAAAAACAAATCGTAACCGCCAAAAGTTTTGTAATATTTATGAATTCAAATTTAGGAACAATCCTACGATCTTTTCTGTGCCGAAATCAATCTTGTCTCTGCTTAAATCTATCTTCTTTACCATTGTTGAGTCCACTTGAAAAAGTCGTTTTTGAAAAAAACATGTGCCTCACAGATACTTCTGTAAGGGGTAAAAAGTGGCAAATGGCACTTTTTTAAGTGGGCTCATTGTTTATTATGACGTATTTCACAAACCGCCGGGTTTAATAATAGCAGGACGCGCTGTCTGCCATAGCGCAAATAAAGCCGGATGAGTATGAATGGTTTTACCCAGTCATCTTATCCGGCCTTTCCGTGTATGGTGAAGACCCTCCGATGAGGATTACAAAACTCCTCTTCGATTAATTTTCTTTTTATTAACATACCGGCAGCGGGAACAGATCCTATGGGCAGCCAGCGCGCGAGGCGGCAAGATGGGTTTTGTGACCGTCAAGGTTGCAAAACGATGGAAACGGATATTGGGATTGGCTGATATTCGAGATTTGAGTGTTGGACTGTTGCAATTGTCGGGAACGGTTATCGGCTATGTAGGTGTCTGTGGCGCTGTTCGCTGCTCCTTACGCAATGAAGAAACCTGTAATGTGGAACAAGCATCTTGGCTGCATGGCCTTCGGGTGACTATGGCCGTTCCTGCCAATTACAAGACGATAGCGATGAACTGTGCGCGTGTTCTATGGGTGCTGCCCTCTCCTAAGTGTGCGGACATATTCATGATTCCTATGAATGTCTGTTTTCCATTAAGGTTTTATTTAGGAGTCCACTTGAAAAAGTCTTTTTTTGAAAAATATGTGCCACACAGGTACTTCCAACGGGGGTAAAAAGTGGCGAATGGCACTTTTTCAAGTGGACTCTTGAATTGTTTGTTTGAAGATTTTTTCACCCCAAAGAGCATTTCAAGTAACCTTCAAAAAATAACCTGCATCACTTTAAATTTGCAATATATTGATGTTCAGGGTGATTCTATGTATTCAATTTTATCGATTGATGCAACTTATTTTCTCAACATCACTAAAGGGCATTATCCGCAAAGGATGCCAATCATTTACAAACCACGGACACGATATAACGCCACCAGCGGTATTCAATCCGCTATCACTGTGGCTGACCCTCCCTCGTGATATGGGGGTCAGCCACACACTATGGCCTTCCAGCATTACCGGAGCCATTCTTGCGTGCCTGTGGTTTGCACAGGGTTTGCACAGTCGGGAAATTACTGAAGCCTGTTCCTTTCATCTATGTTATTATCAATTAGAACCTGTCGGGAGTATCACCTCCCGGCAGGCTTATGGCGCGGGAATGCCCGCGATTCTTATTATCTGTCGATGGTAATGTTACCAGCCTCGTCATCGATCCAGTTCTCAACAGCCGGATCCCAGTGAATCTCGTTCAGAGAGAAGGTAAGGTTAAAAGTGTACCTGTGTCCCATCTCCCACTTAGGGAAGACATCCTTTACCTTAACTGTCTTTGTGCACTCTTCCTTAACGACCTTGTTACCAACAACGGTTTCCACAGTATATGTAATTACAATATAGCTGTCATCATTAAATTCCTGAGGAATGTAGATGTACTGACCATCCTCAACTCCAGCTCCTTTTTTGATCTCAGCCGGGACTGCAATCAACCCTCCACTCTTAACCTCGAAGCCAACATTCTCCGCATAAACCTGATCAGACAAAAACATGTTTCCACCCGGGGTCATCTTCTCTGGAATCTGGCTATAGGTTGCATAATGACAAAGATTAGTGAATTTCACAGAGTTCAAGATGAACTTCTTGTTAGCATAATCCTCAGCAAGATTAGCGGCAACATTGACCATAGAAAGCTTGTGACGGAAAAGAGTCGGAACTCCGGTGTGAGCATAGCTATTCTTATTTTCTGTCTTATCAGCAGCGATGTCAGCAACAAGAAAATCAACATTCTTGTTCGTGGCCACATCAAAATGGCCATTGATTCCACCCTGATACTGTCCGTCTTCGCCTACAGCCCATACACAAGCAAAACCGGAATTATCACCTACCGTCATATCTTTCTTGTTGTACGAATACGCGAAGAATGTCAAAGAACCACCATCCTTCGGCCAATAGTAAGATGTTGTCTCATTCTTCCACAAGTTGCCATTGTATGAAATTGTAGAACCGTCGATGTACATCTGAGCCTCGGAGTTGTTGGCAGCCCAAGTCTTGCCATGTCCAAGATAATAGGCATAGGAGACAAAGACATTATTGTGATCAAAATCAGTCTGAGTCTGGCTAAGAGCCTTGGTGCGAGGAGCGACATTGAACGTGATCTCGCTGTTCACGTTTGAGGCGACCGGCGTCACCTCTGTCTTTGAGCAGGCCGCGAGAGTCGCGAGAGCTGCCAATACAAACATTTCTTTTTTCATGATAAACACAAATTAAAAGTTAAACTAAATAAATCTTTTTCAATAAATTAATAAATAATTACGCTCCTATCATCATGAGCTACGGTAAGTACTAAATCACTATATTTTTCTGTTCATCTTCCCAGTCATCGACCTTAGGTTCAAAGGCACCACCTGAGTCCTTCGGTGGCTCGACCTTGATAGTGTCCTCCAAAAGAAGCCAATGGTGCTTGACAGCATTCTCTGTGAGAAACAGGTTCGAAATGTCAAAGGTCTTGCGGACACTCGTGCCGCCCTTGACCGCAAGGTCGAAAGTCACCTCGAAGTTGTTGTCCGACTCCGGGATGCGTCCGAATGTGTTGAACACCGCACAGATCACATTCTTGCCTTTGTCATCACTTTTCTGGAGATTGAACCATACGGAAGCTTCCGGATCGTTCATCCTAGTGTCGGTGGCAATAAGGTTTGCGCGGACCATGCCTGAGAGAACAGCCTGCGCCGAAGTGACATATTCAAGCCCATCCACCTTGACTTGAATATACCAGCTCTCAACTACCGATGAGGCATCCGCATAGATCGTGTAGATTCCGTTGTGATAGGGCACAGTCTCACACACGTTCCTGGCCACCACAAGATGCTCTGGCTGCATGAGAATGTTCGGAGCGTCTTTCCCTTTGGTAGAGTACTTGTTCAGAACGGCTGACGGTGCAGGATCTGTGTATGCCTCTGCCTTGTCCCAACTGTAGTAGTTCCTTATCAAAGTCTCTTCAGTGCCGAAATCGTAGATGAGCATCCTGTAACTGCCCGGTGCAAGCATGACTTCTCCGCTCACAATGCGGTTTCCGTTCTCGTCAAAGCTCACATCTGTGATAAAGCCCTCTGCGGCAATAACATCCTCGTTTTCTCCAAAGAACAGCACGTGCATGGCACTCGGCTCTATCTTCTGGACCGGGATCTTGTCATTGTAGATGTCTGACGTGACATTGTGGATTCCGGCCACATTCACCCTGACCCTGACTGCAGTAAGGTTGTCAGGATCCTCAAGGGGACGTCTCCGGCATCCGCCTGCGACTATTGCAAAAAGCAGCAGGAGAACGGACAGTCCACGGCAGAAGAACACAGCGGAACTATACTTTATATTGGTGTCAGACATCATGTTGATGATTTGTTCTTTTTACTTGTTTCTGATTAGTTTTTGTTTACTTTGTGTGAATCCTTCCCGATCGGTATCACCAATGAGACCTTGAGTTTCGTCGGGCCGAACCAGGAGACGGTTCCAACGTTGTACTTGTCCCGGAACAGGTGCTCGTAGCCCGGATCCGGCTGGTAGTGGCGGTAGTCCGTGCGAAGGAAGCCGGCGGAGACCGAGAACTCCATGTTCATCCACCTGCTGACCGGCAAGGCGTAGCCATAGGTCAATCCAGCAGACCAGAACTCTCCTTGGTAGCAGAGCTTCGTGTCCCACTGGAGGTCGTATTTCCCGGACATGCCGTAAACGCCGGCGAAATGCCCTGTAAGATAGTCCCTCCTGTCATCGCGCGCGAACCACCAGCGCGGCTCGATACCCATTGACCAGATCTGGAAGCAATATTTCTTGCCGTTCGGCCCCCAGTTCCACCACGGAAACACATCCTCGACCATCACCGAGAAGTTCTTCCCGACAGGGAACTCGACCTCGGCGTTGAGTGCGGTCACGGCATCATAGAGGAGGTTGGTCTTGACGGCGACGGTGTAGAATCTCTCCTTCGGCGGCTCCGGCTCAGGGAACTCAACCTCCGGCAACACCGTCGGAGGGGCGATGTTCACTGAATACGGCACCTCAAGGGTCACTTCCGGCAATTCACACTCAACCGGCCCGATCGGACGGACAGTGCTGTAAAGCACATGAATATCCGTGCGTCGCAGGGACGGATAGTAGTCCGAGATCAGCCTGCGCCAGACGTTTCCACCTTGCAGACGCTTCATCATCAGCTTCTTGGCCTCGGAATTTTGAGAATCCTTGAATATGTCCGAGACCGTGGACGATCCAGTCTCGGTGTCGTAGGACGCGGCGATCTTGGTGGCACCCTCCCAGTCCTCACCTCTTGAGATGACAACGAAGTCGGCATCCGTGAGACGTGGCTCGATGCTCTTCAGGAATGCTTTCACTCCTTCAGCCCTGTCACGGGCCAGACGTGCGTTGAGTTCCGGCCGGCCTTCAGGTGAGGCGGCACCGATTATGTAAACCTTGTATATTCGTAGATTACCGTTGTACACGATGGACCTGAGTCCTTCGGTGGCTGCTTTCAAAGTGGCGGCGTTGTTCCGGAATCCACGTTCGATCTTGGATACAGCTGACCTGTAATAGACAGAGAATGAAGTCGTATCGTGCCTGTCCTCCTGAACCGAGGACGATTTTGATAAGACGACAGTCCTCATTGAGGTAAAGCCTGAGTCTGACGGAAGCGCTTCCGCCGCCACTGTCAGAATCGACAGAAAACAGCCGATGAGGACACACAACCAAATGGCCATGCCGTTGGAAGTACAATGCAATTTATTATAATTCAAGATGTTCCCCCCTAGTTATCAAAACGGTTGGAAAGAGCATCGATTGCGCTATTAATAAACCCTACCGCCATAAATTAAGAACCAAATAAAATTATTAGTGTTCTAACAAATCACTAAATTACCAAGCACAATAACATACATCAGCATTCCAGCTGAAGTGCCACCGGCAATCTCGCCGCAAATGTAGTAATTTATAATCATTAAACAATATCCAACAATCTATTTAGAATTTATCAAAACCACAACAGTAAAAGGTTTAATATTCAATGTTTTCAATCAATTAGGTTTTTCCTGATCCAAGATAGATAAAATCCATTAGAATAAATATTCAATCCTTTAGAACAATATACACTACGCAAAACGAAGAATAGGACAGTGCTCACACCATACTTGACTGCACAGGTGCAAAAGACAGTGAAATAAACCAGACAATCCTCAAGGCTGTAGAATATTACCGAACCGTTCAAGGATCGTTGGTAAACGTGATTAGGCGAACCGGACAAGAATCTCCTGCGCTTCATGGCTTTCCCTCATTAAAGTTTAACATAGTTATGCGGCGTGTGACACAGTACAGATTGGCTTTCAATCAGTCCGTTGGTCACACGACGTTACAAATTTGTAAAATAATCTATTTAGTAATGATTAAAAAATATCCCTAATTATCAGCAAGTTATCCTTCCACGAAGACGCGTTGGATGAATCATGCTTTGTTCCGTTGGTGTAGGTGTCACCGTTGCGATGAACAGCCCACTCGACTTTTGTTTTGTCCGATGCGAATTTGAACACCTTGAATATGTCATTGATTCCGCTCTTTGAGGTATGGCTGCTTACCTTCGCTCCTCCATACACCTTGGCCTCTGTTTTGGTCAGATCGTCAAGGATGCTCCGGTCAGAGACCGAGACATAATCATCCGACCAAACTCCATTATTATTCACATAATAAAGCCGGTGGTCATCACTTTCCCTTGTCCATACCACATTACCTCTTTCATCTATGGTCATAATGATTCTACGTATGCGTTTTCATTTACCGAAAGACCTCCTGCAGATTTTTTACCGTATCTAAATATTCAACCTTTTTCTCGTTAGAAAATACCAATTCCAGATTTTCTCCATTATAAACATATTCCTTAAAAAACGGAAGAACATTCCCATTATAGTCGGGTGATCTCACAATTATTGAATCATATTGTTCCAAGCTCAATCCGCTCAAAAACAAGCTGTCAAAGACAGAATCAACAACTATGCTACCATAGGAATTGACCGCAACCATCATATTATTGACACGCTTTGCACCGACTGCGATATCTTTGATAAATATCTTGTGAATTTTGTGGCTTGCCGGAAAACCTATAAAGCCATCAATTCCTCCATAAAAATTTATAATTGTGTCATTGTCGTTTGTGAAACAGCATAATGTGACCACATTATAAGAATGATCCGACTTTGTGTAACGGCAATATTTTCCTGGAGATTTAGAAACAACATAATAATCAGACGTGTCAACCAGCCTCAAAAAGTTCATCAATGAGTCTTGAAGCCTGTCGGAAATGAATACCATTTCAATCGAGGAACTGTCCTTGTCATTGGCATCATCTCTTGCCTCGGAATTGCGGATAGGATTACCGCACATCTGGCAGCATAGCACTACCAATAGTAGCAATAATATCGGTTCTCTCATCTTTCTATTTTTGCTCAATGTGCCTAAGCAACCCATTACTCTTATTCGTTCCAAACAATAATATTCTGACTACACAGAATTCACTTGCCAGCAAACGGATGAATCAAACAACTGTTGTGATATGGAATTACTTATTAATTATCAACTAAAGTATAACCTCTTAATGTATTAAGATGACATCTATCAGTTATATTAGTATATATAGTTCTTATGCCATACTCATTAACATCTAATGACATAACATAAGGGATTGCATAACCATCTTTACATCGGCCATCTAAGCGGGCATACATTAGCGTATCCAACTTAACCATAAACAAAGGGTCAAAAATGTCAGCCAAAGGAAAATCCCCGATGTAATTCAACGCATATATCATTCCGCTTGAAGGAAAAGCACCAGCACTTGATTCAACAGTATATACCAAACAAGACTCGTAATCCACAAATCCATATATGTAGTCACAAGCAGCTATATGAATGATAGTGTCTTTGTTTTTCAAAAAGCAAGAGATCGTGATGATGGAGTCAGATGCATCTATATTAGAAATCAAATATTCCAACGAATCTTGAAGCCTGTCTGAAATGAACACCTTTTCCATTGAAGGACTGCCCTTGTCATCAACTATTTTACCTGCTCTCGAATTGTGAATATGGTTGCCACACATCTGACCACACAATACTATTGATAAGAAGAATACTATCTTTTTCATACTATTTCTTATTTATTGTACCAAAATAGAACCCCCTATAGTTCTTTATATCTTTAATATAAATTGCATTATGATATCCAACATTATACAGTCTACCAGAATTCGGGAAATATACATAGCTTTTTCGAGCTTTTTCTCTTGCCTGTTTGACATCAATCCTTACATTATTCCAATCAGTATCTCTATATGGTGCACCATAACCCATAGAAAATGTTTCCTCATCGACTGCCGCCTTAATACCAGGATGTGAATGAACCGTAGCATTAGGCTTACCATTTGTATAATCCTCCCACGAAGACGCACTATATGAATTATGTCCTGTTCCAATTGTGTATGTGTCACCGTTACGATGAACAGCCCACTCGACTTTTGTTTTGTCCGATGCGAATTTGAACACCTTGAATATGTCATTGATTCCGCTCTTTGAGGTATGGCTGCTTACCTTCGCTCCTCCATACACCTTGGCCTCTGTTTTGGTCAGATCGTCAAGGATGCTCCGGTCAGAGACCGAGACATAGTCATCAGACCAAACTCCATTATTATTCACATAATAAAGCCGGTGGTCATCACTTTCCTTTACCCATACCACATTTCCCTTTTCGTCCATAGTCCAGATGTCCATCCCGTCAGGATCGATGACACTGATTGGATTTCCGAGACAGTAGACATACGGGCTGATGCCGTAATACTTCTCGGACAGCGGGTCGGCGGCGGTCCAGCGGGCGATGGCCGGGTTGTACATCCTGGCGCCGAAGTCGAGGAGTGGGATGCTGGCGCCGAGGAACGACTGATCCTCCTTGCCGGAGAAGCGCCAGCGGTTCGGGGAGGATGTGGAGGCCACCGAGGTTGCCGGGGCTACCGGGGCGACGGCTGGCTCCGAGGCATATTGTGACCCTCCAACGGGTTCGGAGACCGGAGCAGTCACCTGAATCCGCTTGCCGAACGGGTAGTAGTCGCTGGCCTCGATGACCGTACCGGTGTCACCGTCGATGACGGCGCGGACACTGCCGAGGTGGTCGCGGAGATAGTGCTGAACCTTATAGGTGGACGAACCATCAGCGGTGTTCTCACGTACTATCCTGCCGGCGGAGGTCACGGCGCAGTCAAGGGTTATAACCGGAGTGCCCGATTGACCAGCGGTCTGGGTGTATATCAAGGAACCTCTGTACTGGTAGCCGTTGCCGCCGCCGTCCAACGCGCGCAGTTTTGAGCCGTCAGCAAGATATTCATACTCAGCCAAAGTGGCTCCGCCGGTGTTTTGCCTATCTTGCGCTCTAATTTTTGCAGGTTTATGACTACAAGATAAGCATTCCTGCAAATACATTTCTTCTCTCATTGCCGCACAACTATTCTTTTATCTACATTTGTACCAATTACCATCTATATGGCTCAATGTCTTGTCTCCGATATGAATATAGTTTATGTCTAAGATTTTTATAAGTCCTAACGTTTCAACGTCATCCAAATACACCATAATGTTCCCTGCAAGATCTACATCAATCCTGGGCACGCAATATTTGCTAAATTGCATTGCTATATTTTGAAGGGCGCTTGTGTCTTCCATTGATGTTGAAGTACCCAATGTCCACCCTTCTGTTGTCAATATGGAATGATCATGCCGATTTATATCTACTATGTAATAACCAGAATGATTGTTGTCATAGTTCTGAGATTTGACAAAGACAGTAATCTCACTCATGTTCCCGCTTCGCACAAAAACGACTGTGTTCTTCGGAAACGGAGACTCCGTCGTGTCAAGCCTTCTGATCAGATCATGAACAAAAGCCTCTCTCTTTTGGTGATTTACAGTTCTTACAAGTAAAACGACTATAACAATTGATAAGACAGTTGTGACAAAAGCCTTACCACATTTAGAAACGCTTGACATAACTAATATGGTTTCTGTGAATATGCCCTATAGTACATCTCTTTATAATGATGCTGTCTGGCATGGCGCACTCCCATTCTAATAGAAAACTGATCATCATTAGAATCGAACTGTGGTTTATAATTATTAGAACCTGGATTGAAAATACTATTAAACTGCGCTCCCATTCTTAATTCAAAAGATGTAAGCCCTAACGCTTTTCCTCCGGCCCCAAATAAGAAATTGCCAAAATTCATGTGGTTATGTGCCACTCCATCAATCAAAAATAATACCGGACTTGGGGCATCCAAAGGATCCGTGGAAACACCTTCATATTGATCCGGAATTGCATTATATGAAAAGTCCATTTTATGGCCACCTTTCCCTTCATGTAAAACATACGAGTATCTGTCCAGTAATGTGTTATTGGCCGTTTTATTCTTCTCGTCAAAAACTCCAGCCTTAGAAAGCATTGAGACAACGTCCTTTTCCTCAACGAATTGTATTTTTTGCAAAGTACCATTCTTAAGGTCCTTTACATCGTTTTTTGGATCAGCAAACTTAAACGACAGGATAACTTCATTCTGATCATTTACAATTCGACCAGTTCGTCCATGCCATAGGTTGTGCCACCAATTATCATCTACTGTTCGCTTATAATTGCCTTCTACATCAAATTCAGAATAACTATTCCCCGCTATATCCGTAAACAATATAGGATTATTAGCACAGTAGACATACGGGCTGATGCCGTAGTACTTCTCGGACAGCGGGTCGGCGGCGGTCCAGCGGGCGATGGCCGGGTTGTACATCCTGGCGCCGAAGTCGAGGAGTGGGATGCTGGCGCCGAGGAACGACTGATCCTCCTTGCCGGAGAAGCGCCAGCGGTTCGGGGAGGATGTGGAGGCCACCGAGGTTGCCGGGGCTACCGGGGCGACGGCTGGCTCCGAGGCATATTGTGACCCTCCAACGGGTTCGGAGACCGGAGCAGTCACCTGAATCCGCTTGCCGAACGGGTAGTAGTCGCTGGCCTCGATGACCGTACCGGTGTCACCGTCGATGACGGCGCGGACACTGCCGAGGTGGTCGCGGAGATAGTGCTGAACCTTATAGGTGGACGAACCATCAGCGGTGTTCTCACGTACTATCCTGCCGGCGGAGGTCACGGCGCAGTCAAGGGTTATAGCCGGAGAACCCGTTTGACCTGCGGTCTGGGTGTATATCAGGGAACCTCTGTACTGGTAGCCGTTGCCGCCGCCGTCCAACGCACGCAGTTTTGTGCCGTCAGCAAGATATTCATACTCCGCCAAAGTGGCCCCGCCGGATGAAATGCGGCTTGTTAGGTTCCGGTCATTGTAATCGATGTCGAGCATAGAGAGGCCGTCACGGGTCAGGTTGCCGTTAGTGTCGTGGGTAAAGGAGCCTCCGCCACCGGACGCACCGGTGTTGGAGATGCCACTCAACAAGTTGCCGTCGTACGAATACGCCAATATCTCCTCCGGGGTTGCCGCGTTCTCCCCGTATCTGGTCAAGGTCAAGGCATTACTGTTCCTGTCATAAGTGATGGACCTTTCACTGAATGAATTAGTTTGCACGCCACCGACAAATCTCTGCGCATCCGTCAAGCGGCCAACGCCATCGTATGATAACGACCAGGCGTTTGTCTCTGTTCCCACACCGTGATTCCATTCCCACTCGGAAACGCTCCCGTTATACTTCGGGACTGCCCCAAGTGTCGGCTCCTGATACCGGAGTGACATATTGAACACATTGGAATTCTGGTCTGTCAGTTGGTCTCGAATATTATAGGCCAGTGTCTCGGTCAACGCTGACGGATTGGCCGCCGTGCCATACACCCGACTTGTCAGACGACCTATTTCATCATAACCATAGGACACAGACTGCGACTTATCATTCAGAGATGTCGTTTCCGAGACCAGTCTATCCTGTCCGTCATAAGACCTCACTGTGACCAGCGAATCAATGCGGCCATCTGGAAGCGCGACCGTTTCCCTTGTCCTAGACGGCTTGCCCGTGAAAGTAAGGGACTGATGAATATGTCCGTCTCCGCCAAGCGCCTCCTTGCGGTGGCTCTGGATCAGGCGGCCTTGGTAGTCGTAATAGAATGACGATACCGTCTTGGACATCGGGTCGGCCAGAGAATAGACGGCGGTGCCTGTCAGAAACCCTTTGGACTTGTCCGTCCCTACGACCGGAATCCCATAGTTGGACAGTGTGTCACAAGACAGGACCCGTTTTGTTTCAGACGTTACAAGGTCATCCATAAACAAGTAATCATCGTAGTAGCTGACGGACTGCGGACGGCAATATGGCAGAACAGGAATATTTCCTTTATCGTACCTATAAATGATTGGATCGCAGCCTGGCAACCCCTTGCTGACACACTGTCCTTTTTCGTCATATATTACGTTTAGTGAGGTGTAAATAACAACCTGCATCATTTCATAATAAGTTAATATTCAAAGGATTCCTTGTTATCCGTTTATCAATTGATGCAACTATTTTTTCAATATCATTTAGTTGTTCAAAGGTCGGCGATTCATTCAACGCTATATGAGGCACATAGTTTTTCTCGTCCGCCACACCATTGATCGTCCGTGACAGCGACGGTCCTGTGGACAGGCTCCAACCGTCACCGAGCCAGTGACTTGAGCGCATATTAGGCTTAAGCCCTGATGCGTGATAATTCAAGGTTATCGGAATCCGTATGTCACCGTCAACAATCTCATATAGCGGAATGCTTGTCTTTACCAGGCCGTTACACAAATCCACAGGGTAGGTGATGTACTTGGTAAGCTCAGATGCGACGGGAGAAGGTGGAATAACGTTCGAATGCGTGAGCTCCGGAATCTGGGCGAAGGCTTGTGTGAAAACAAGCGACAACTGCGAGACGATGATGAGAATGGCCTTTTTCATAATGTTGGTTTTATAATGTTGGTTTTATATTCTTGGTTATATTTTGTCGCATTAATGGTTAACTGGCTGCAAGATACGAATTATTTCAATATTACAAACGCGGTGAAAGAAAATAATTATGATTTAGTCCGAGGACTGTCCAGCCACACTATGCGAAATACTCATCCTTGAAGTTGACGAGGTAAACCTTGGCGGTGGCGCGGGTGAGGGCGGTGTAGAGCCATTTGAGGTCATCGACTGTGAGTTCGTCCTGCCAGAAGGGGTTGTCGATGAAGACGCAGCTCCACTGGCCGCCCTGGCTTTTGTGGCAGGTGATGGCGTTGGCGTACTTTAGCTGGAGAGCGTTGTAGTAAGGATCCTCACGAACGGCCTCGTAGCGTTTTTTCTTGGTCGGGATGTCGGCGTAGTCTGCGTTCACACCGTTATAAAGCTGGTTCTGCTGCTCGTAACTCAAGGATGCGGACTCGGACTCAAGGGTGTCCAGACAGACTTTCGCGACGATCTCGGTGTCATCGTAGTCCGGGAATGAAAGGCGGGCATCGGCGAAATGGAGGCCGTAACGTTCCTCGAAATTCTTGATTGACACGAGTTTGGCGATGTCGCCGTTGGCTATATAATCCATACACTTGACACCTTTCAGGAACTGGTAGCAGTTCTTCACTATCATCAGTTTCTCGCCACGGACCAAGCGCTCCTCATCATAGAAGACCTGGGCCCGGATGCCGGCATTGTAGCGGTTCGCGCGCTTGTTGGAACGGCAAAGAACCACCGCGTCGTCTTTTGAATATTCAGAAAAATACGCCGAGTTAAGGGTGTCGATAAGTTCGCCGCCGGTTATCCTCACGATGTCATCGAAACCGTCAACGGTCAGACCCAACTCATCAGGAGTGTACATCCCGTCACCGTAGAGATCCGAGGCAATCAACTCACGTAATTTCGTGGCGTTGAACAAGATACCTGATTCTTTTTGCTGGCGGACGACCTCGGTCAGGCTACTGTAACAGACTCCACCGAAACCGTCCATATATTCCTTCGCCAAAGCGGGTGAGGCGTCCATTCCGACAGGAGGCAGCTGGGCTGAATCGCCGATCATTATCAAGCGGCAGTCGTTGCCGGCGCGGACATATTCAATCAAATCCTTCAGAAGGTCTCCGGTACCAAATTGGGTCGTGCCTTGCCTTTGGGCATCGTCTATGCCTATCAAGGAGACCTCATCCACGATGAAGAGTTTGTGGGAGAGCTTGTTAGGGGCTAATGAGAACTGGCCGAAGCCGTCATCGCCGATAGATTTCTGGCGGTAGATGCATTTGTGGATCGTGCGTGCAGGCTTGCCTGCGTACAAGGAGAGTACCTTCGCGGCGCGGCCTGTGGGGGCAAGGAGGTAGCATATTTCCTCATATTCATTGGTCGCTTCTTCCGCATTTCTGACCGCTTCGGCAGGTTCAGATCCCCTCTTGTCCACCCGTTTAGGTCTCAAATCATCAAACGCCCTGATCACCGCCGCGATCGCCGAAGTCTTTCCCGTACCAGCATACCCGTTAACCACCAGAATATCAGCGTCATCACAAGTAACAAAATCCGCAATCTCCCGGAACAACCGATCCTGATCCTCCGTCCCATCATAAGGAAAATTATCCTTGAAACGCTTATAGAAAAACTCCCCCCTGTACATAGCCTCTACTTGTTTCTCCGGCTGAAAATCATCATCACAACAGCCAGAATCGGATAGATCTCGACACGTCCGAGGAACATGTCAAGCGTGTAGATGAACTTGAGGGAGGATGGCTCTCCGTTAAAGTTGTAGATTGAGCCGAGCTGGTCCACCGAAAGTCCAACATTGCCAAGGGACGAGAGTATCGCCGTGAATGACTGGTTGTTGTCAGGGTCGAGCGTGAGGCAGGCCGCGAGCGAGATGATCACCACAAGGCCGTAGAGGGCGATGTAGAGGATGTGCGGGGCGATGTCGTTCTGCCGGATCACCCTGCCATTCACCCTTATATCTTTGACGGACGCAGGATGCAGAACCATCCTCAACTGGTACTTAACCTCTTTGCACAGAAACATCATCCTGTCGGACTTGATGCCGCCGGTGGTGGAGCCGGCCATGCCGCAACATACTCCCATAAGCACCAGTATGGTGTCCGAAAGAACAGGCCAGGAGCTGTTGTCAGCGATGCTGAACCCTGTCGTCGAGGCAAAGCTCATGACGTGGAAGAAGCCGGAGAGGAAGGAGCGCCCCCAGGCCTCCTCGAACCCGTGTGCCTTGATCGAGATCGACACGATCACCCCCGCCACAACAATCATGGAAAGATAGAACTTGAATATCTCGTTCTTGAACGGCTTGAGGGATCTTGTCACGACAGCCACGAAGATCATTCCGAAATGGACGGATGAGAGTACCATGAAGAGCATCGTGATAAGGTCGATCGTGATCGAGTCATAGGCACCGATGGAGGCGTTCCTGGTGCTGAAGCCGCCTGTCGCCACGACGCTCATCGCATGGTTGATCGCGTCGAAAGGACTCATCCCGGCCATCACATAAAGCAGGAACGAGGCTGCGGTCAATCCAAAATAGACATAAGTGAAGATATAGACTGTCTTGTTCGCGCCGGATCTGTACTCCCTCTTGGACAAGGACGAAAGCTCAAGGGTGGTCAGCCTCAACCTCATCTGAGACGAACTCGGGATGATCAGCAGCAGGAAGACCACGACTCCCAAACCTCCGATAAAATGCGTGGAGGAACGCCAGAACAGCAGGCTGTTCGGCAGCGCCTCAACGTTGTCAAGGATTGTCGAGCCGGTCGTCGTGAATCCGGAAACACTTTCAAACCAGGCGTTTATGATCGTGAACGGCCCTCCCCAGAGCGCATACGGAAGCATGCCGAAGATGAAGGACAGGAGCCAAGACAGTGCGATGATCATGTAGCCGTCCTTAAGGGTGATGCCAGCCGATTTCCTTACGAATATGAACGGGAACACACCGACGGTGAAGGTGATCGTGAAGCTGATCATCAGGGCGGCGAGGGCACTGTCATTGCCGTTCGCCACAGAGACCAGAATGGACAGGAACATGAACAGCGCACTGACAAGCAGAGCGTAGCCAACGTTTCTGGATATCACCTTGATGTTCATTTGGATATTCTTTAATTATTATTATGAGCGGAGCCTGTCGAAGCGACCTTGGCCCGCAGGTTGGCCACCCTCTTGCGCAGCATCTGATTCTCCCCCGTCAGTTCCGTGATGCCGTCGTTAAGTTCCGCCAGCTGGTCATCCCCCTCGAAGGAGTAGGAGTATTTCTTATTGTAGGATCTGTAGTTGTTCAGCCCGGAAAGCATCCTGTAGATAGGATTCACATAGAACACCAGCAGGAAGAACAACAGCATCAGCACAAGCAGCAGCCCGACACCCACAGCCACAGCACCCGGAATGATGCTCCTGTAGAACCCCCTCTGGAACGTCAGGGAGTTCTTCTTCAGGTCATCGTAGATTGCCTCGTTGAGCACATCAATGTAGTGGTTCAGCCTCCTGAACTTGGGCTGAAGCCTGTCGAAGTACCAAGCCCTGGTGTCGATGAAGTCCGACAGCATCACGTCGTTCAGTTCCAGCGAAGTCAGCATGTAAGCTGAATACGCATAGACAACAGAATCAGTCAGCGGGACCATCTTGTCGGAAGTCAAGGAGTTGCGAAGCGAGTCGCAATGCCCCATGAACTCCTTCTGATGGAAGTCCGGAAGAGTGTTGACCGAGTTGTCACCGATCAGGGCCAGAAGATCCAGATTGTACTTGTTCGTGACCTCGGACAATTTCTGCGCGACATTGACGCTCCTGATGTTGTCCGCGATGAGATCCGACACATAGTTGCTCATCCTATAGTACTCCATGATGGAGATCACACTGGAGACAAGCAGTGTCACGGCTATCGCGCTGAGGCTCAGCGTCAGCTTCATCCTCATCGTGAGCTTGAACTCCTTCATTCTGTCCGCAAGTTTCCTAAACATTTCCTGACTGTCTGTTTAACCTGCAAACTTACACAAAAATCACGACAAAAGAAAAGTCCTGCGCCAAGCACATTGCCGGCAGAGTGTGAAACAATATTACATTGTAAAACATTGAAGGGTTATCCCTTGACAATCTGAAAAAATTTCTTTATCCTTGCGATGGTAATATATTATTGAAAGAAAGAAGTAAAAGCAAGCATCTTTTCCCTAAAAGGGATGCTTGCTTTTTGCTTTGGGAACTATATCGGAGTTGACTAACATTTGGCTTATAGTACTGATGCTTAAACAATCACGGTTAGTCGACGCTCCTGCGCAATGATCTGTATGTCAGGAGCTTGATTTCCATCTTAGTCATACAATAAGACAGGGTGTGGCAGAAGATTCCAGGCTTATGCTTCGGGCGAAAAAGTGGCTTTCCTTCCCGGCACCAATCAGGAATGTTACCTCACGCCGATTTCATCGTGAATTTACGAAACGCTTTCAGCCCAAAGCCTGATAGAAGCGTCTTGAGGGCACATTGACGTGAAAATCTTGTATTCCGAGTTTCGGGTTTTTCAGCCCGATCAGACCTCTGTGGGCATAGGAACATTATGTGGCTGAAAGCATTTTGTAAAATCTTGACTGTCCGCAAGTGGCTTTTGCGGGACGATACTGATTCCGTACATTTCCTGTCTTGCAAAACAATTGGAGACCATTCTTCCAGGTATGAAAAACTATGCGCACCTGAAACATCAACCATCTGATTACTATCGACTTAACATTTTAGGTGCGAGTGTATTCGCACACCTAGGAGTCGATGCCCGCGGTACAGGGCGTTCTATTGGTGTTCCGAACTTCCAGGTGCGAGAAACCATGCGCACCTGAAACATCATCGGCTTGACGAACAATATGTTACTCTTCCAGGTGCGAATATGTTAGCGCACCTGAGTGTTTTTGGCATATTATGGAATAGGCTGCGAAGCCTCGGAGCCGCGCTATGTGCCTTGTTAATCTTAAAGGCACTATATGCCGTTAAAAAACACAATTATCGGCTGCCCGCGATCATCCGGACGTTGGTGCGATACGGAAAAAGATAGCCAACAGACCAGAACTCCCAATGATGAAAGTTAGTCAACGGGCATATAGTCCCCCTTTTGTTTTTATCTGAACACTTCCACGCTTGCCTCGGATCTGGCCATTGGAGTGGTACCACCATAGACTACGTGCAATTGCGAGGGCTTGGCTCCTGAATATTTTGACCAGTATTTCAGTCCATCCAGGAACGATTCATTGAATGTCTCCGCTGACTTTATCTCAAACGCGTCCTCTTTGTCACTATCTCTGTAGATCAGGTCCACTTCATTGCCGGCACTGTCTCTCCAAAAAGAAACCGAAGGCTCTATTATTCCTTTATTGAAATCATTTTTGATAAAGTCTGTCACAACCATATTCTCAAAGAGATTCCCCCTAAGATAATGAGTGTTCATTTGGGTCTCAGTTTTTATCTCAAGAAGAGAAGCGGCGAGTCCCGTGTCATAGAAGTACAGTTTCGGAGTCTTCACCAGGCGCTTTGAATAATTTTTATGGTCTGGCTTAAGAAGGAATATGATATAGCTTGATTCCAGAATTGAGAGCCAGGAGTCAACTGTGGGCACAGATATTCCGCAATCATTTGCCAGTGAAGACTTGTTCAGAAGCTGTCCGGTTCTTGCCGCGCAAAGTTTAAGAAATCTGGTGAATTTGCCGAGGTCGGTGATGTCTTTGACGTTTCTCACATCACGCTCGACATACGTATTGATGTAGTTCGGATAATAATCGGTTGGCGAAATACCTTTATCGTACAGACGCGGATAGCACCCGTTAAGCAGTTTCGCATCTGTGGATTCAGGAAAGATACCACCGTCTTTCATCTCTTGCCTTGAAAAAGGAAGGAGGTGGAGCAATCCTACCCGACCGGCCAGCGATTGATCCACGGCTTCCATAAGTTGCAGATTCTGAGAACCTGTGAGAATGTACATTCCGTCACCTCCTACATCATCGCTGTGTGTCTGAAGATAGGAGAGCAAGGACGGAACTCTTTGAACCTCATCGATGATGGTTTTGTCTGGATAAGTCGAGATGAAACCGCGCGGATCGCTTTCAGCGAAAGCGCTACGGCTTTCTGCTTCATTGTTCTTAATATCACGCCACTACAGTTTTCTTGCAAATTTAAGATTTGATTTTATGATTTGCAAGAAACCTTCGTGAAGAATCACGTGTCGGCGCTTCGGCAAGTCCAGCGACCGGCTATACCTCAACGCACCAACCGTGCGGATCCTCCTCTATGCCGTCCTGGATGCCACGGATGCGATCATAAAGGGCGCGGCTTTTTCTACCACACTCCGTTCCGGAAGGCATTACATAGGTGCGTGAAACCTCGGAACCCTCCAGAAGAGGCTTGTCGTCGATAGAGCGGATGGGGGTGATCACCACCGCTGTGCCGCAGGCGTTGACCTCATCAAACTCGGCAAGTTCCTCGATCGGAATCGGCCTTACCTCCACCTTCATTCCGAGATCCTCAGCGATGGTGCGGAGAGACTTGTTAGTGATTGAAGGCAGCACACTGCCGGATAACGGGGTCACATAGGTGTCGCCCTTTATGCCGATGAAGTTGGAGGATCCGAACTCATCAATCCTCGTCTTGGTGGCGGGGTCGAGGAACAGCAGTTCCGTATAACCCTGAGAATGAGCCAGATTGTAAGGGTAAAGAGACATCGCGTAGTTCGCGCCTATCTTGTAGGAGCCGGTACCGTCAGGAGCGGCCCTATCGTAGTCACGCGAGATGACAGCGGTCACCGGCGTAAGCACCCCAGCCTTGGCATACGTGCTGACAGGAGCACACATGACCGAAAACAGAACCTCGCTTGAGGAGCAGATGCTCAGCTGCGGGTCAATGCCTTCGAGCACAGGACGCAGGTACATGGACGCATTATGTCCGTACGGAGGGAGAAAATCCTGATTGGCTTTCACACACATCTCGCACATTTTCAGGAACAGTTCCTCGGAAGGAGCGGCCATCGAAAGACGGTCGGCACTGCGCCGGAGACGTCTGGCGTTCTCGTCCGGCCTGAAAAGGCGGACCTTTCCGTCCCTGCCACGGAAAGCCTTAAGCCCCTCAAAGCAGGAATTACCATAGTGAAACACCCCGGCGAAAGCGTTGAAATGGAAATCGAAATCGTCGGTAAGTTGGGGTTCAGACCATTGCCCGTCGCGGTAGAGGCTGAAGACAATGGCGTTTGTCTTTCTGTAATGGAAGCCGAGGCTTCCCCAGTCAAGTTCGTTCATATCAATACATTAATTATCGTTCTCTATCAACTCCGCGACCTTGTCACCCACCTCTGACGTACCCAAAGGACGCGCTCCGAAGGAAGCCAGGTCCTCGGTGACGAAACCACGGTCAATGCTCTCACCGACAGCTTTGCGGATCGCCGCGCCCTCGCGCTTCAGCCCGAAAGCGTACTCAAACATCATCGCGGCTGAAAGGATTGTGGCAAGGGGATTGGCCACATCACGTCCCGCGGCCTGGGGATAGGAGCCGTGGATCGGTTCATAGACACCGGTATGTTCTCCAAGCGAGGCCGACGCAAGCAACCCCATCGATCCTGAGATGCAGCTGGCCTCATCGGTCAGGATGTCCCCGAAAGTGTTCTCGGTGACGAGTACATCGAAGAAGCGTGGGCCGGTGATCAGTTTCATGGCAGCGTTGTCAACGTACATATAGTCAGTCTGAACTTCTGGATATTCAGGAGCCATCTCTTGGGCCACCTGCCTCCAGAGCCTCGAAGACTCCAGCACATTCGTCTTGTCCACCACCGTCAGATGCTTACGGCGAAGCATCGCCAATGAATATGCCTTACGCAGGATCCGCTCAACCTCATAGCGGTGGTAGATGTTGGTGTCGTACGCTGTGTCGCCGCCGTCCAACCGGCCTTTCTCTCCGAAATACATACCGCCTGTAAGTTCCCTGACGCAGACGAAATCCGCGCCTGAGGCGATCTCCGGCCTGAGCGGTGAACGATCCAGCAAACTCGGGAAGGTCTCCACCGGCCTGATGTTGGCATAAAGTCCAAGTTCACGCCTCATCGCAAGGAGTCCCTGTTCGGGACGAACCTTGGCCGTGGGATCGTTGTCATATTTCGGATCCCCGACGGCCCCGAACAGAACCGCGTCACTGTCAAGGCACACTTTCAGGGTCTCCTCAGGAAAAGCGGATCCGCAAGCGTCTATCGCGCTGGCTCCGACAAGCGCGGATATGTACTTGGCCTCGTGCCCGAAACGCCGGCAGACCGCATCTATGGCCTTCACGGCCTGTTCCACCACCTCCGGGCCGACACCGTCACCGGGCAATTTTGCTATGTTCAGTTTCATATTCTTCAATCTTGTCTTTATGTTCAAGCAGATAATCTATGTCATCAAGAGCGTTCTCAAAACAGTACTTCTTGTAGGCACTTATCTCGAAACGCTCTGAACTTCCGTCAGACAAAAGGGTCACTTCCTGAGACGGGAGGTCTATGCGAAGTCTCACTGCGGGATCGGCCGAGATCGCGGAGAAAATCTTTTTAAGGAAATCCGGACTGACCTGGACCGGCAGCACGAAGCTGTTGAGTTCATTGTTGCGGTGGATGTCAGCGAACGAGCTTGACACCACAGCCCTGAACCCGCAGCCGGCGATAGCCCACGCGGCATGCTCACGGCTTGATCCCGAGCCGAAATTGGCTCCGGCCACGAGGATGCACCCGCTGTAGCGAGGATCATTTAGCACGAAGTCCTTTATTATGCTTCCGTCCGGAGCGTACCTCCAGTCACGGAAAAGGTTTTCTCCGAAGAACTTCTCATCCCTTGTCGTAGCTTTGAGGAAACGGGCCGGAATGATTTGGTCAGTGTCCACATTCTCTATCGGAAGAGGAATGCAGCTGCTCTCTATTATGTTGAATTTCTGTTTCATAGCAATTCTCTTGGATCAGTGATACATCCCGTCACCGCCGCGGCGGCGGCAGTCAAAGGACTTGCAAGCATCGTCCGTGCGCCCGGGCCCTGACGTCCCTCGAAATTACGGTTGCTTGTGGAAACGGCATATTTTCCGGCCGGGATCTTGTCCGCATTCATCGCAAGACAGGCCGAACAGCCAGGCTGGCGGATCTCGAATCCGGCATCCGCAAGAATCCTGTCAAGTCCTTCTTCCTCAATCTGACGTCTGACGGCCCACGAACCAGGCACGAGCCAGGCCGTGACTCCGTCAGCCTTTCCGCGGCCTTTAACGACCGAGGCGAAGGCACGGAAGTCCTCAATCCTGCCGTTGGTGCAGGCTCCGAGAAACACATAATCGATCTTGTGCCCAAGAAGCCTTTCTCCGGCGGAGAAGCCCATATAGTCCAACGCACGCTGAGCCGTGTCAGACGGGATGGTACCGTCAACCGGCATACCCATACCCGGATTCGTTCCGTAAGTGATCATAGGGCTGATGTCAGCGGCATCGAACACATATTCCTTGTCAAAGACAGCATCTTCTCCGCTGCGTAGGGTCCTCCAATATTCCACCGCCTTGTCCCAGTCTTTCCCCTTAGGAGAGAACTCACGGCCTTTGAGATAGGCGAAAGTGGTCTCGTCTGGGGCCACGAAACCTCCGCGGGCTCCCATCTCGATAGACAGGTTGCAGAGTGTCAGACGACCTTCCATTGATAGGCCGCGGATGGCCGAGCCGGCATATTCAATAAAGTACCCGGTGGCGCCTGAAGTAGTAAGTTTCATCATAAGATAGAGGGCCACGTCTTTGGCGCTCACGCCTTTACCGAGCTCTCCCTCAACCCTTATCCTCATCGATCGCGGTTTCTGCTGAAGGATGCACTGGGTGGCGAGCACCATCTCCACCTCGCTCGTGCCTATTCCGAAAGCGACCGCTCCGACGGCGCCGTGAGTGGATGTGTGAGAATCACCACAGACAATCGTCATTCCCGGCAACGAAAGTCCTTTCTCCGGGCCGACAACGTGGACAATACCGTTGTCCGGACTCATCATCGGATAATGGACCAAACCGAATTCAGCCGCGTTCCGTTCCAAAGTCTCCACCTGACGACGGCATACATCATCCGCGAAAGCAGTCCCTTCCGTCGGGATGTCGTGGTCAGGCATACATATTATTCTCTCCGGGCGCAGAATACCGCAGCCACGCTTCCTTATGCCCTCGAAGGCTTGAGGACTGGTCACTTCGTGACAGTAAAGCCTGTCTATGTAGAGCTGAGTGGGACCACCGTCGATGACGGACACGATGTGACTGTCCCAAATCTTGTCGAAAAGTGTGTTCATCCCCTGAATTTGTTTATGCAGTCAATGAACGCCTCCACAGACGCGGTGACGATGTCGGTGTCGGCTCCGAAGCCATAATACACGTGGCCGTCATGCTCGACCTGCATGTGAACCTTGCCCACATCATCGGAGCCTTTGGTGATGTTCTGTATGGTGAACTCCTTGATGACCATCTGGCGCCTGATGATGATCTTGAGGGCGTTGATCGCCGCGTCAACCGGACCGTTGCCTCTGGAAGCGGCCTCGAATTTCTCACCGGCTATGTCAAGACCGACACTTGCGATAGGTCTCAGACCCTTGCCGCTGGTCACCTGGAGGTACTCAAGCTTGACGTGATGGTCCTCAGCCCTGTCGGCTCCGGCGAGCACAAGGAGATCATCGTCGCTGACCTGCTTCTTCTTGTCGGCCAGTTTGAGGAACTCATCGTAGAAAGCGTCAAGTCTCTGGCCTTCCATCTTGATTCCAAGAACCTCCAGACGGTATTTAAGGGCGGCGTGGCCGCTTCTGGCGGTAAGCACGATGTCGTTGTCGTCAATCCCCACTTCCTTAGGGTCAATGATCTCGTAGGTACTGACATTCTTGAGAACTCCGTCCTGATGGATGCCTGAAGAGTGCGCGAAGGCGTTGCGCCCGACTATGGCCTTGTTCGCCTGAACAGGCATATTCATAAGGTTCGAGACCATTCGGCTCACCGGTGTGATCCTGGTCGTGTTGATGTTGGTCACGAGAGGGATGTCGCTGTGGCTCTTGATGATCATGGCGATTTCCTCCAGAGCCGTGTTGCCGGCACGCTCGCCAACACCATTGACGGTGACCTCGCACTGGCGGGCCCCGGCAAGAAGTCCTGACATTGTGTTGGCGGTGGCCATACCGAGGTCGTTGTGGCAATGGGTCGAGATGACAGCCTTGTCAATCCCATCCACATTGTCAACAAGATACTTGATCTTAGCCGCATACTCGGAAGGAAGGCAGTAGCCAGTCGTGTCAGGAATATTCACGACCGTGGCCCCGGCCTTGATGGCCGCCTCGACCACTCTGGCAAGATACTCATTGTCAGTGCGTCCCGCATCCTCGGCGTAGAACTCCACATCCTCAACATACTTCTTGGCATATTTCACAGCCCTGACGGCACGCTCAAGAATCTCCTCCCTGGTGGAATTGAACTTGTACCTTATGTGGGAGTCGGAAGTTCCGATTCCCGTGTGTATCCTCTTGTGTTTGGCGTATTTAAGCGCTCCCGCGGCAACATCGATGTCTTTCTCCACGGCACGTGTCAACGCACAGATCGTCGGCCAGGTGACGGCCTTGGAAATCTCCACGACCGAATTGAAATCCCCAGGACTGGAAACAGGGAAACCCGCCTCAATGACATCTACTCCCAACTCTTCAAGGGCCTTTGCCACCTGGATTTTCTCCACAGTGTTGAGTTGGCACCCCGGCACCTGCTCGCCATCACGCAAAGTGGTGTCAAAAATGAATATTCTGTCTGAACTCATCTGAAAAACGGTATTACACTAACTGCTTGCTAAGTTCGCATTCTGTTCTGTGAAAAACGAAATTATGGCCGACTATTTATGCCTCTTCTCAAGTTCCTTTTCCAGGTCGGTGATGCCGTAGCCTTTGCTGACCAAAAGCACGAGAAGGTGATAGACCAAATCCGAGGCCTCGTAGATCATACGTTCATCGTCCCCTTTCACGGCCTCGATTACGGTCTCGACGGCTTCCTCACCGACCTTCTGGGCCATTCTCGGGATCCCGGCCTTGAACAGGGATGTGGTGTAGGACTTCTCAGGCATCCGCTCGTGACGGCCATTGATCACGCTTTCAAGCTCGCGGATGAAGCCCGTGCTTGCCGGTACCGCGTCTCCCCAACAGGTCTTCGTGCCTTTGTGGCAGACCGGCCCGTCAGGAATGGCGCGGACAAGAAGGGTGTCCGAATCGCAGTCTACCGCAATGGAGACAAGATGAAGGAAGTTGCCGCTGGTCTCCCCTTTTGTCCATAGGGTCTGGCGGGAACGGCTGAAGAATGTCACCAGACCGCTTGCCTGGGTCTTTTCGAGAGCCTCGGCGTTCATATAGCCGAGCATCAGAACCTGAAGGGTGTTCTGGTCCTGGACGATGGCCGGCACGAGTCCGTCAGCACCGGCTTTAAGAGTTTTAAAATCAATCATATTCATTAAGTTCGTTATATTCTTACATTCACTCCGTGTGAGCGGAGGGTTCTTTTCAAATCGGGGATGGAGATTTCGCCGTAGTGGAATATACTTGCGGCGAGGGCGGCGTCGGCCCGGCCATTCGTCAGGACTTCCTCGATGTCAGCGACGCTTCCGGCGCCACCGGAGGCTATCACAGGGATGGTAAGTTCCTCAGCAAGATGGGAATATGCCTGCACGGCATAGCCGTTCTTGGTGCCGTCATTATCCATTGAGGTAAAGAGGATCTCGCCGGCGCCGAGGTTCTGGACTTGCTTGGCCCAGGAATATAGTTCCTTGTCGGTCGGCCTTTTTCCGCCGTGGGTCATCACCTGCCAGTAAGCATTGCCGTACAGGGATGTCGCTTCGACAGGCTCAGCGACCGTTCCAGAAGCGACCATCCTCGCGTCAATCGCCACGACAACAAACTGGGAGCCGTAGCGGGAAGCGATCTTGGAAATGATCTCCGGATGAAACACCGCCGCCGTGTTGATCGTGATCTTGTCAGCCCCGGCATCCAGAAGCCTGGCCGCATCCTCAAACGAAGATATTCCCCCACCCACAGTGAACGGAATATCAATCCGTTCCGCAATCCGAGAGACCAGATCCGTGAAAGTTCGTCGTCCTTCCGATGACGCGCTGATGTCCAGATAGACCAACTCGTCAGCCCCCTGCTCAGAGTAGAAAGCTCCCATCTCCACAGGATCGCCCACCTCACGCAAGCCCTCGAAATTGATCCCTTTCACTACCTGTCCGTTCTTCACGTCCAGACAAGGTATAATTCTCTTCGCCAACATATTACCTGAACAAATCCTCAAGTTTCACCCGTCCTTCATAAATAGCTTTTCCGACAATGGCCGAGCAAAGCCCGGACCTCCTCAATTCCTCCAGATCCTCATAGCTGGACACTCCCCCGCTCACGATGATCTCCACGTCCGGGAACTGTTGCTGAAGGCCGGCGTAAAACTCAAGATTCACGCCCTGCAACATCCCGTCCCTCGAAACCTCGGTCACAATAGCCTGACGCACAAGTCCTTCAAAAGACTCCATAGCCTGCACGGCTGACATCGGGACAGTCTCCTTCCAACCGTGCGTCGCGACCAGACCATTCTTCAGATCCAACCCGAGGATGATTTTTTCCCCATAGCGTCCAAGCCAATTCTTGAATATGTCCGGTTCGGCAAAGGCCACGCTCCCGCAGATCACATATTCAGCCCCCGCATCCAGAACCGCCTTGAGCGACTCCTCGGACTTGACTCCCCCGCCGAACTCCACCTTCAGACAGGTCGCATTGGTTATATTCCTTAGCACATCCAGATTCTTCGGACAAGCGGCCTTTGCACCTTCCAGATCCACAAGATGCAGCCTTGTCGCGCCGGCCCGCTCAAAACTTTTCGCCATCTCGACAGGGTTGTCCGAATATACTTTCTCTTTCGCGTAATCCCCTTGAGTGAGACGCACGCACCGGCCGCCGATTATGTCTATGGCCGGGATTATGTTAAAATTCTTCATATTCAATAAAATTCTTTAATATCTCAGCCCCGACCGAACCGCTCTTCTCCGGATGAAACTGCGTCCCGAAGAAATTGTCCCGCTGGAGCGCCCCGCTGAAACGGACACCGGCATATTCAGTCGCGGCGACAGTCTGATCCGGGAATATTCCCGCGCTGTACGAATGCACATAATAGACGAACGAATCTTCGGGAATATTCCTGAAAAGCGGGCCGCGCAGCCCGGAGATTGTATCCCACCCGGTGTGAGGGATCTTGACACCGGGAGTTTCCGGGAAGCGGGTGACTTTCGGGGTGAATATTCCAAGACATTCCGTGTCGCCCTCCTCGCTTGAAGCGCACATCAGTTGCATTCCGATGCATATTCCTAAAACAGGTTGGGTCAATGACTTTATGACTGGTGCCAAGCCTGTGGACTCCAAGGCTTTCATAGCGGAGGAAGCCTCCCCAACTCCCGGCAGGATCACGTGGTCGGCGCGGCGGATCATCTCCGGATCAGCGGTCAGCACATATTCCGCTCCAAACCTTTTCAGAGCGTTTTCGACCGAGCGTATGTTGCCGGCTTTGTAGTCAATTATCGCTATCATAGGATGCCTTTGCTTGATGGTAGTTCGTAAGGGAACGGGGTCTTGGCGACCGCCATTCTTAAAGCCCTGGCGAAGGCTTTGAAGATTGCCTCGGCCTTGTGATGCTCGTTCACGCCCTCCGCCCAGATGTGCAGGTTGCATTTCGCTCCGGCGCAGACAGACTGGAAGAAATGGCTGAACATCTCGGTCGGGACATCGCCGACCTTCTCACGTTTGAACTCCGCGTTCCATTTGAAATCAATACGCCCTCCGAAGTCCATCAGGACAGCGGCGTCACAGTCGTCCATCGGGAGGACGAAGCCGTAGCGGGCCATGCCGAGTTTCGAGCCGAGCGCGGCGTTGATCGCTTCTCCGAAGACGATTCCGACATCCTCAATCGTGTGATGTTCATCCACTTGCAGATCGCCTTTCGCATTGATTGAAAGTGCCACGCCTCCGTGGTTCGGGATCTGCTCAAGCATGTGGTCGAAGAACGGGAGACCGGTGGAAATGTGTCCGGAGCCTCCAATGGAATCCAGATCCAATTCAAGGGCAATCTTTGTCTCTTTGGTATTACGGACAATTCGGATATGTCTTTCGCCTAATATTTCCATACCGGGGGTGGTCGCTTCGACATGCTCAGCGACCGAAGAGGACAGCAGCCGAAGCAGCCTGTCATTCTCGGCCGGAGTGCCGACTGTGATGCGAAGGCACCCCTCGCAACCTGAGACCTTGGAACGATTCCGCACAATGACTCCTCCCGCAAGCAGCCTCTCGTAAACCTCATCCGGATTCTCAAACCTAACCAACAAAAAGTTAGCGTCACTTGAATATATTCCCTTGACCTCCGGGCATTTGGCCAATTCTTTTTCCAAGCGGAACCGCTGCCCCACAATCTCGGCCACAGCCTTGTCCTTGGCCGCCTCGTCAAGTTTCATCAATGCCATCTTCTGAGCCAGAACATTGATGTTGTACGGATATTTGACTTTGGACATCAAAGCGATGACAGCAGGATCCGCGATCGCCAATCCAATTCTGAGACCTGCCATACCCCAAGCCTTTGAAAGCGTCTGGAGCACAATCAGGTTAGGGTATCTCTTGACCAAAGATGTCAGCGAAGGCCTGACCGAAAAGTCGATGTAAGCCTCATCCAGCACCACCACGCCGCCGAACCTTTCAAGAATATCCTCGATCTGCTCCACCGGGAACGAGTTTCCTGTCGGGTTGTTCGGCGAGCAGATGAACATCAGCCTTGTCTTGGAGTCCGCCGCGGAAAGCATCGCCTCTGTGTCCATTGAGAAATCCGGCCTCAGCTGGACTTTCCGGAATTCAATGTCGTTCATCGCGGCCGCAACCTCATACATTCCGTAACTCGGAGCGATGGACACGGCATTGCTTGCTCCCGGTACGCAGAACACACGGTAAACAAGGTCAATCGCCTCGTCGCTCCCGTTGCCGATGAACAGGCTATCCGCAGAAATTCCTTTGATTTCCGCGACCTTGGCCTTCAAGGCTTTCTGATGTGGGTCCGGATACCGATTGATGCCATTGTTGTAAGGATTCTCGTTGGCATCCAGAAATATTTCCGGCTGGTTCGAGCCACAGTCGTCCCGGGCGGTCGAATATGCCTCAAGACCTAAGATGTTTGGCCTTACGAGTTTAAGAACGTCTTCTATATTCATTACTGATTATTTTTCAAGTCTTACTTCAACCGCGGCGGCGTGAGCGTCAAGCCCTTCGGCCAAAGCCATTGTACGGATTGTATCACCAAGTCCAGACAAACCCTCACGCGAAATCTCCTGAATCGTCATCTTCCTCATAAACGCATCCAGATTCAACCCGCTGAACGAACGCGCCCAACCACTCGTCGGCAAAGTATGATTCGTTCCTGAAGCATAATCACCGGCGCTTTCAGGAGAATAATTTCCAATGAATATGCTCCCGGCGGCTACCACCTTATCCGCCACGCTCCAAGGATCACGCATAGATATGATGAGATGTTCAGGAGCATATTCATTGGCGAAATCGATGATGTCCTCACGGCTCGTAAGAACGACCATCCGACTGTGATCCAACGCTTTGGCAATGATGCTTCCCCGACTCAGCCTTGCGATCTGTCTTGCGACTGCATCCACCACGGATTTTGCGATAGCCTCCGATGTGCAGACCAGGATCGACTGGCTGTCCGGCCCGTGCTCCGACTGGGAGAGGAAGTCAGCTGCGACGAACTCAGGATCAGCGGTCCCGTCAGCCAGCACCATAACCTCTGACGGACCGGCCGGCATATCGATCGCTGCGACCGACAGCCCGACCATCTGCTTGGCCTTCATCACATAACGGTTGCCAGGGCCGAAAATCTTGTCGCATTTGGCGAGCGTCTCCGTTCCATAAGCCATAGCCGCAATGGCCTGAGCGCCACCGATTTTGAATATATTCCTGACTCCACAGACCGAAGCCGCATAGACTATGACAGGATTGGCTTTCCCATCCTTGTCAGGAGGTGTGCAGAGAACGATTTCAGGGCAGCCAGCCACGGAGGCAGGGACGGCCAGCATCAGAACCGTCGAGAACAAAGGCGCGCGCCCGCCAGGAATATACAGTCCGACCCTACGGAGCGGAACGGCCTTCTGGTAGCAGACGACACCGGGTGAAGTCTCAACCTTAACTGTTTGCGGCATCTGCGCGCTATGAAATTTCCTGATGTTTGAATATGCCTGTGCGATGGCCGCCTTTAACTCTGGTGAAACGGAAGCGGTGGCTTCCGCGATTTCCTTGTCGCTGACTTTCAAGGCTTCAACAGAAGTGAAAACTATGTTGTCATAGCGGGACTCCAGATCCAGAACAGCCTTGTCGCCTTGTGTCCGGACATATTCAAGGGTGGCTCTTACGCTTGCATCGATGTCGGAATCGCTTTCAGCGGCCCTTGAGATCAGTTTCGGCCATTCGATCCGGGGAGGGTTATTGTATATTGGGGTCACTGAGCTTGTCGAAGTGACCGTACAATCAAAATTCCGCATAAAAAAACGAATAAATATTCAATACCTACAAAACCATCTTCTCAACCGAGAGCACAAGAATCCCTTCCGCGCCAATCTCCTTCAAACTTTCGATCTTCTCCCACAAAACGCTCTCATCCACAACGGAATGCAGTGAAGACCACCCGCTTTGCGCAAGCGGCAGCACAGTCGGGCTCCTCATCGCCGGAACAATCTGGATGGCATCCTCGATCCGGTCGTCGGGGATATTCATCAACAGGTATTTCTTTCCACGGCTGTCCCGGACAGCGTTAAAGCGGAACTTTATCTGTTCCAGAAGTTTAGTCTTTTCATCCGAAAGATTGCCACCCGAAATCAGCACAGCCTCCGAGAACACCACCTTCTCAACCTCCTTGAGCCCGTTGCTCACAAGCGTCCCGCCGGAAGATACGATATCGAAGATAGCATCGCTCATACCAACGGTCGGAGCGATCTCCACAGAGCCTGCGATAACGTTGATCGATGCATCTATTCCTTTATCTTTCAGAAATTTGCTCAAGATGTTCGGGTACGATGTAGCTATCCGCTTACCGTTGAAATATTCCAGTCCGGTATATTCTTCAGACTTGGGGATCGCCAAAGAAATGCGGCACGGTCCAAAGCCCAGACGGTCAACAACCTCCACTGCCTCACCCCTCTCGCAGACTTCATTGTAGCCTACGATACCCAAATCCGTCACGCCTTGAGCGACTGCCTGTGGAATGTCATCGTCTCTCAAATAGAGTATCTCAGCCGGGAAATTACTGGATCTGGACAGGAATTTCCGCTTGGTGTCATCCACCTCGATACCGGCCTCACGCAGCAGTGTGAGGCTTTCTTCACTTAAACGGCCTTTGGCCTGAATCGCGATTCTTAACATTTGTCGTTCGTTTTATAAAAAAGGCCCGCCACCAAAACGGAAGCGAGCCTTGACCTTAATATCTCTCATAAACAGATACCCACGACAAAGTCACCTCCGCTTCTGGCGATGGTGAAGATGTAGGTGGATATGATTGAAACTTCTCATTCTATTAGTTCAACACGGCAAATATCGGAAAAATATTCTAAAAGACAAGATTTTTTGACAAAATATTCACTAAACCATGACACTAAAATGAATATCTCACCACTCCAAGGATTCTATGATTGATGATCAGATGTTCCCCCATATTAGCCAACCCTCTGGCATTCAACTCATTCATCTGTCCATAAATCACGCCTGTGCTATTATATTCAATGGCGCATGTAAGTCTTTCGAGATTGAACGCGACCGCCGGAGCGACACGAAACATGTAGCGGATATTCTTGAAGCCTCCATCAAAGTAATAGATGTAGGCGGTCTTCGCATAACCTGTCTCGTCATCTGTGATCAGGTCATGACCGGCACCCAACGCCGTCATGCCTCCGGCGAACAGGATGAATTGCCATTGCTGGCCATAACTTGCCGAGGCGAATCCTGTGACCGACCTTAGAGGGGTGTACTTGTACTTATAATCGTCCGACTTGTCATAGACAGCATAACCTCCCATAAGTCGGAGATGATCCCCACCCGAGGCAAGAACGGCCTTGGCGTTGACTTTGAACATACCCTTGCTGAACTCGAAACAGGCCATCGGACTGATCATGGAAATGCGGTCCTTGACTTTAGTTCCGACATCATGGTAATAGGTCAAATCGGTCGTGCGCCAACGAGGAACCAAACTTATGAAATCCGCTCCGACCCTGGCCTTGATGTACTTTGATGAATATGTCAGGCCAGCGTACAATTCCGGGACAAGGCCATACTTGACATAGTCAGCTGATGGTCCTTGTGGTCCCGTAGGCATGAACTCCATCGGATAAAGAAGCCCCGCCGTGAAAGTGAAGCGATCCATCAGATTAGTCTCAAACATCAACTGAGGGCTTCTTGCGTATGGATTGAACGGGGCACCGGCCTCATAGCCGACACTGTATGGCATGTCCAAGGACATAGGATGCCATGCATGGCCAGCCTTGACAGACACAGACTTGAAAAAGTCACCGAGATTGTCCCAGTTAAACTTGAGGTAAGCCTCTCTGAGACTCAGCGACGCGGAGCCTCCCGTCAACAGATAGAAATCCGTCTCCAGTTTTCCGGTTACATTGAACGATCCGTACCTGAATCCGGTAAGGTTCACTCCAAGACGTGTCGTGATGGCGGACATTTTTATGGAAGGGTTGTACCAGATGTCGTTGCCTTCCAGATTTATCTTCTTGTCGTAAGGAACATAATAAAACAAGTCCTCGGTGTCGGCCTTGGAGTCGCGAGCGTCGAAAATGGCGCTCGCGCGGAAAAAGCCGTATGGTTCAAGATGATTGGTCAACTTCACCAGATGGCTTTGTGCCTCAGATGGTAAAGCGGTAAGTGACAGGGCGATGGCCGATGCCAGCATTGGGATTATCTTCTTCATAGCGTCAATCTTTCCGTGCAAGGCCGACAACAGCCTTGACTTGTCAAACAATAATATTAGAAAGTAAACTTGACCAGAGCCTGGATACGATGGTTGGTGATCCAGTGGAGATTGTCCTTGGCAAGGCCGTTGGCGCCGATGCATTTCACACCGTCAATAGTCTTGTAATCACCATATTGTACACTTGTGAGCTCATATTCAAGACCGATCGCGAACTTGCCGATGTTGTGGATCACGGTAGGTGTGAGCCTCCACATCTGGTTCATATTCGAGAAGCTGTTCTTGCTGAAATAGAGGTTGGCGGCAGGAGCGTAACCGTCCTTGGCGCCGTAGAGATCGTCTTTCGTTCCGAAATTCTTCACATAGCCAGCAAAGAGAATCCACTGGGTCTTCTTGCCGTACATGAAGCTCGCCCAAGTCGAAGAGTTGCGGGTAGGAGTATATTCATAACTTATACCGTCATCCTTCACACCGGATATACCATAGCCACCATTGAGGTTGAAATGCTCTCCAGCTTCTGCGAAAGTAGTCTTGAACTTTGCGGAGAACAGCCCATGCTTATACTGACCATAGACAAACGGAGTGAAAGTCGTGATACGATCACTTACCTTTTTGGTTCCTTCCGCATTTATAGTTCTTGGTTTGATTGACAGCATATTCACACCCGCCTTGAAAAGGAAGCCCTCACTACTGTAGTTCAATCCGAGATAGAGTTCTGGAGTACAGCTGTACTTGATGTAGTTGGCAGAGGCTCCGTTAGGACCGGCAGAAGTATACTGCATCTGCCAAATAGCAGATCCAGTCAACGAGAGCACATCGCTCAACTTATAGTCGAACTTGACCTGAGGCGTGCGGCTGAACGGTCCGAAAGGCGCTCCAGTGTTGAGGGAGAACACGTCCGGCATGTCAGCGGCCATCGGATGCCAAGCCTGACCGGCGGTAACCAACCAATCATTCTTTCCGACAGTGACGTATGCCTGACGAAGACGGAGGACGGCCGTTCCGGTGACACCTGAGAGACCGTTGTAGAAGTCAGTCTCGATCTTGGCGCCAAACTTCAAACCATTATATTCATAACCTGTCACATTGAGTCCGATTCTGGAAGTGATGGCGGCGTAGCGGAGAGAGCTCTGCTCATTCAGATCGACATCGCCCTTCTTGTTCTCATCCTTAGGAAGATAATAGAAGAAATCCTCTGTTCCCGCTACGCTCTCACGTGTGTCGAAAGCGTAGTAATTGCGGATGAATCCGTAGAGGCTAACCTTTGGAGCCGTTTCCTGCGCCCCGAGAGAGGCACACATTGCCAAAGCGGCAAGTGAAGTGAAAATTTTGTTCATTTTAATAACTACTAACTGATTTTTAAGCATTGAGAAGCTGCTTTGGTTCCTTTCCAAAACAGCTTCTCTGATATTACTGTAAAATTACTGTGCGAACGGGAATATCTTGGTGAGCCAGAAGAATCCGAAGATGAATCCAACCACACCGATGATGATACCGATCTTTGCCATGTCCTTGGTCTCGACAAGTCCGGTGGACGCGGCGATGGCGTTCGGAGGAGTGGAGATCGGGAAGAGCATGGCGATTGACGCGCACACAGCGATGAATATGATCATTGCCTGGGTACCGCCCATAGCCACGAAAGCGGCGTTGTTGGCGGCGGCAGGATCAGCCATACCCTCGGCTACAACGATGAGGATAGGGATGAGAAGCGCCGCTGTGGCGGAGTTGCTGATGAAGTTCGAGAGGAAGTAGCAGACAAGACCGGCAACTACCAGCACAAGGATGACAGACATCGAGCCGAACGGTATCGCCGTGATGAGAACCTTCGCCAGACCGGTGTCCTGAAGGAGGTAGCCCAACGCGAAGCCTCCGGCAACGAGCCAGAGTACCGACCAGTTGATCTCCTTGATCTCCTCCTTGCCGAAGAGTCCTGTGGCCGTGAAGACGGCGAGAGGAATCAGAGCCACGACGTTGGAGCTGATGTGATGGAGTTGCTCCGTGGCCCAGAGAAGGATCGTGATGATGAAGGTAGCCCATACGAGCTTGCTCTTCCAGTCCTTCTTCTTGTCGTTGGCAGGGATCTCAAGCACAAGTTTCTTGGTCTTGAACGGGAAGAACACCAGAAGGAGAATCCACGCGAGGAGGATCATGATGATCACGTAAGGAATCATGTGGACGCACCAGTCTCCGAAAGAGACATCGATGCCGGCCTGCTCAAGGTAACCCTTCGCGGTAGCATTAGGAGGGGTTCCGATAGGGGTTCCGATACCACCAAGGTTGGCGGCGATAGGGATCGAGAGAGCGAGACCGATCTTTCCCTTGTCGTCGCTCGGCAGCTTGTGGAGCACCGGAGCGAGGAAGGCAAGCATCATGGCGGCGGTGGCGGTGTTGCTCATGAACATCGAGAACACGGAGATGATGATGAGGAATCCCAGCAGCACCATCTTTGGCTTGGTTCCGAATATGCTGAGCAATGATTTTGCGAGAGTTACGTCAAGTCCGAATCTTTCAGCCATGATCGCGAGCACGAATCCGCCAAGGAACAGCATCACGACAGGGTCTGCGAAAGATGACATTATCTTCTTGTAGCTTACCAGCTGACCGAACTCAGGATTGCAGAAGAAACCGAGTCCCTTGTCGGAGACGGTCAGCAGAGCGACCACGATGATCAGGACGGAAGTCGCCCAGTTAGGGATGATCTCAAACATCCACATCAACGCGGCGAACACGAAGAGGGCGATCACACGCTGCTGGACAACTGTCAGAGCGTCGATGCCGAAGAATGAGACAGGCACACACCACAAGAAGAGTGTGACCAAAAGAACAATTGGCAGAAGTACACCGTACTTCACATTGAATTTCTTTTCAGCCATTTCAGTAGTATTGATTATTAATTTTTGTTATTTCTGGAACTCGAACCTGAGGTCAATCGGAATGTTCTCAAGACGGATGTTCACAAGGTCAGCCTTGAAGTCCTCGGAAAGGACACAGTACTGGTTCTCAAACTGTTCTGCGAACTCGTAGTCACCGGTAGCCTGGGTCTTGAGGGCGATGCCGGCGAACTCTGCCACGAGTGAAAGGGTCTTCTCGTAGTCGATTGAATATTTCCCGCTGTCCCCACGCTTGAAAGCGCCGTTCTGGTTGAGGTAGTTGAAGAGCATCACGTAAGCCCTTCCGAGCTGCGAGGCCTCACCGAAACGCTCAGAGCGGATGAGGTTGGCCACGAATGTGGTGATGGCGTCCTCCTTGGTGATGAGCGCCGGAATCTTATGCTCGTCAAGAAGCTTGCAGACAAAGTAAAGGCCGAGGGCGTTGGCCTTGGCGTCCTCCCAAGTGAGAGCCTTGTTGCCGAGAGCCTCATAGACGAAGCCCTTGCCGTTGATGGTCTCCTTTACACCGAGTCCGTGGGAGATCTCACGGAAAGCGATGTTCCAGTAGAAAGCCTCCTCGTCAAGGTGATCCTGCTGGTCAGGAGTCAAAACCACGATGCCAACCGGGTTGACAACCCTGTTGAACTTCTCCATCATAATGTTGCGAAGGAGGGCCGTACGGGTACCGGCCTTTGCCTGAACTTCCTCATTGTAAGGGAGATTCAAAGCGATAAGCTTGATGCCGGCGTTGGCGTGACCGGCGCAGTAGATGGCGTCGTAGGCGTAGATGTCGGACTCGTCGCCCGGAACAAAAGTCTTGTACTGCTCCTCGCAAGGAATCTGCTTCTGGAGCTCAGGAAGCATCGACTTGAACTGGTCGAGGACCTCGGTACGCTTGAGATCCTTGAGGAGCACATAAGCCTCGTAGGATGTCTTGAGACCATAGAGCTGGTCATCATTGACCTCGTTAGGGCCGATGATGAGGTCCATCTTGCTGTCCGTCATCTCCAGCCAGGCAAGGTCGCTGTCATAATAATAGTCAGTCCTCAACGCGTCGATCTTCTTGAGAAGATAGTTGCGCACGCTCGGCTTGATGGTGATGTCAGCGGCGGCCTTGAGGTAGTTGCAGATCTTGTCGATGTTATACTCGAACGCGTCGTGGTACCAAACGGAAGTGAGCTTGCCGTCGGCGCCGCGCCTGATGAGTGAATATGGACTTGTCTTCACCGGATCAGCCAACGAGTCGAACTCAGCGGCCGTCATATCAACCGGATAGAAGTTGGCTCCAAGAGGAAGCGCGCCGAAACCATCGATGAATGTGGATCCGTCAAGGCGGTCCCAAGGTCCGTAATTGATTTTGGCATAGTCCCTAAGATCGGCATCCTTCAGGTTCTCGATCAAGGTCTTGTCACCAAAATACTGTTTCCAGTAGATACTGTCAGCCTGGTCGGCGGCGAATTTGTAGAGGTTGAGGACTTCCTTGCCGTTGTCCGTGATACCGGAAAGGTCTGGTGACTCGATCTTCACGAGCGCGTACGAATCGACCTTCTTCTGGACAGCGGTCTTGGGCTCCGTGTTGCAGGAAGCCGCAAGAGCGATCAGCATTAATGCCAGAGCGGTTCTTTTCATTTGAAAAAGTGTTATTTAATAATGTTCATATTCATTGTATCTTGCAAATTTAATGAATATAAATGAAAAAAGCACATCAACGAGGTGTTGATGTGCCCATATTTGTAAGAAATCTTACTTTTTAGATGATTCCCTGCTCAAGCATGGCCTGCGCTACCTTCATGAAGCCGGCGATGTTGGCGCCCTTCACGTAGTCAACGCTGCCGTCCGGACGTGTGCCGTACTTCACGCACTGCTCGTGGATGCTCTGCATGATCCAGTGAAGCTTGTCGTCAACCTCCTGTGCGGACCAGCTGAGGTGAGCCGCGTTCTGGGTCATCTCAAGGCCTGAGGTGGCGACTCCACCGGCGTTCACAGCCTTGCCAGGAGCGAAGAGGACTCCGTTGTTCTGGAAGAAGTGGATGGCACCCGGCTGGCAACCCATATTGGAAACCTCGCAGCAGCACCAGCAACCGTTGGCCTTCAGTTCCTTGGCATCGTCCTCGCTGAGCTCGTTCTGGAACGCGCAAGGGAGAGCGATGTCGCAAGGGATGCTCCAAGCCTTCTTGCCGGCGATGAACTGAACCTGTCCAGGGAACTTGGTGGCGAGATCCTCGACCATATTCCTGTTGGAGGCGCGCATGTCAAGCATATATTCATTCATCTCAGGAGTCATTCCCTCAGGAATATGGCATACTCCGTCCGGGCCGGAGATGGCGACAACCTTGGCACCGAGCTGGGTAGCCTTCTTCACAGCGCCCCAAGCCACGTTACCGAAGCCGGAGATGCAGACCTTCTGGCCGGCGATGTCCTTGCCAGCCTTGTGGAGAAGGTGCTGGGTGAAATAGAGGGCTCCGAAACCGGTGGCCTCAGGACGAAGGATGGATCCTCCCCAGGTAGCGCCCTTTCCGGTGAGAACTCCGGTGTGATACTGGCGGGCGAGCTTCTGGTACATTCCGTTCAGGAAGCCGATCTCACGTCCACCTACACCTACGTCACCCGCAGGGATGTCCTGGTCTGGGCCGATGCAGCGCCAGAGCTCAAGCATGAAGGCCTGGCAGAAACGCATGATCTCAGCGTTAGACTTTCCGACAGGGTCGAAGTCCGAACCACCTTTCGCGCCACCCATAGGAAGGGTTGTGAGGGCGTTCTTGAATGTCTGCTCGAATCCGAGGAACTTGAGCATTGAAGGGGTGACAGCCTTGTGGAAACGAAGACCTCCCTTATAAGGTCCGATCGCACTGTTGAACTGGACGCGGTAGCCGAGGTTTGTCTGAACCTCACCGTTGTCATCGATCCAGGTCACACGGAACGTGAAGATTCTGTCAGGCTCGACAAGTCTCTCGACGATCTTTGCCTTCTCGAACTCAGGGTGCTGGTTGTAAACCTCCTCGATTGACTCAAGGACCTCCTGTACAGCCTGGAGATATTCCTTCTCTGTAGGGTACTTGGCCTGGAGACGGGCCATTATTTCAGTTGTTTTCATAACGTAATGTGTTATTAATTAGTTAATAATGTGTGTTCTATTTAAGTTCCCACGTGGATCCGCCGTGAAGCAGCTCATCCACATTGTGGACCTTGGCCTTGGCTTTGACGCCCTCGACCTGCTTGGCGACCTCATCCTCGTAGGTGATGTCCGGAACCTCACGGATGACTCCGAGGGCGACCGGAAAGTCCGGCCACTTCATATCAGCCAGCATCATCTGAAGGCCAAGGTTGTCGGAATGGCTGTCGTGGGTGAGGATGTCATCCTCGGTCACACCGTTCTCTCCGATGGTCACGACCTTCAGTCTCCAGCCATCGAGGGCGATGCCCTTGTCACGGTTCTTTCCGAATATCATCTTCTCGCCGTCGCGCAGGACCAGAGTCCTGTCCGCCTTGTGCTCACTGTCGGAAATCTCGGCGTGAGAGCCATTGTTGAAGATCACGCAGTTGGTCAGGAACTCCATCACGGAAGTGCCCTTATGCCTTGAGGCCGCAAGCATGATCTCCTGGTTCAAAGCAAGTTCAGTGTCCATTCCGCGGGCGAAGAACGTTCCCTTCGCGCCAAGCACGAGACTGCCTGGATTGAACGGATGCTCAACCGTTCCGTAAGGAGAAGTCTTGGTGATGGCTCCCAGTTTTGAGGTCGGGGAATACTGCCCCTTCGTCATACCGTAAATCTGGTTGTTGAAGAGCATCAGGTTGATGTCGATGTTCCTTCTGATGGCGTGGATGAAATGGTTTCCGCCGATGGCCAAAGCGTCACCGTCACCGCTCACCTGCCAGATGCAGAGATCAGGATTGGCGACCTTCATTCCGGTCGCGATCGCGGTGGCGCGGCCGTGGATGCTGTGGAACCCGTAGGTGTCCACATAGTACGGAAGCCTTGACGAGCAACCGATTCCGGACACGACCACAATCTTGTCCTTGTCTATTCCCTTCTCCTCACAAACCAAAGGAAGGGTTCTCTGAAGAGCGGCGAGCACGGAATAGTCCCCGCATCCCGGACACCATCTGATCTCCTGGTCGCTCTTGAAATCTTTCAATGTATATTTTGGCATTGCGCTGTCCTCCTATAATTCGCTTAAAGCGGCGTCAACAATCTCCTTAACAAGGAAAGTCTGTCCCTGAACCTTATTGCAGCTCAAATAGTTGAACTGCGGAAATATGGTCTTGAGGTACCCGGCGAACTGTCCGAGATTAAGCTCGCAGACGATTATCTTACGGAAACCAGACAGTACCTTCTCCGTGTTCTTAGGCAGCGGATCGATGAAATCGAAATGCACACGGCTTACAGTCTTACCGGCGGCGCGGAGTTCCTCCGTGGCTGTAAGAATATGTCCGTAAGTGCCACCCCAGCCAACCAGCAGGACATCACCGCTCTCCGGACCGTCAACAACAAGGTCAGGAATGTCAGCGGCCACACGGGCGACTTTCTCCGCACGCTCCTTTACCATCATCTCGTGGTTGGCCGCATCTGTGGAAAGGACTCCGATATGTGTCTTCTCAAGACCGCCCACACGGTGCTCCAAGCCAGGTGTTCCGGCCGGAGCCCATTTTCTGGCAAGAGTCTCGGGATCCCTCTCGAAAGGATGGAACTTGTTCCCGTCGGCCTCGGCAAGGCGAGGCTTGATCTCAGGATATTCACTCATTGAAGGAATCTTCCACGGCTCCGAGCCGTTACCAAGGAAGCCTTCGGAGAGGAGCAGGACAGGAGTCATATGCTCCATAGCGATCTTGGCTGCCGTGAAAGCGGCATCGAAGCAATGCGCCGGTGAGTGCGCGGCCATCACGACCATAGGGCTCTCGCCGTTGCGGCCGTAAAGGGCCTCGTTAAGATCAGCCTGCTCTGTCTTGGTAGGCAGACCGGTGCAAGGGCCGCCACGCTGCACGTCCACAACCACGATCGGGAGTTCGGTCATCACAGCCAGTCCAAGAGCCTCGGACTTTAGTGAAAGTCCCGGGCCTGAGGTTGTCGTCACCGCCAGATTGCCGGCGAATGACGCTCCGATGGCTGAACATATTCCGGCGATCTCGTCCTCAGTCTGCATAGTCTTGACACCAAGGTTCTTGTGTATGGCGAGTTCCTCAAGGATGGCTGTCGCCGGCGTGATCGGGTAGGATCCGCAGAAAAGAGGACGTCCGGATTTCTCCGAAGCGGCGATGAGACCCCAGGCCAAAGCCTGGTTACCGGTTATATTCCTGTATATTCCTTTTTCCTGAATGTCCGGGACGACGGTGTAGGTGTCGGCGACCGCCTGGATGTTCGCGGCATAGTTGTAGCCGTCATTCACCACCTTGCGGTTCGGCTCGATCATCTCAGGGTGCTTCTTGGCGAAACGTCCCTCAAGATAGGTATAGACATAGTCCAACGGACGGCTGTAGATGAAGCAGGCCATTCCGAGGGTGAACATATTCCTGCACTTATGGACAGACACGACATCCAGTCCGCTGTCCTTCAAGCTCTCCTCCGTCAGTTTTGTGATCGGGGCGACGATGATGTTCCTGTCCTCGATGTGAAGTTCCTCAAAAGGATTGCCGGTGAAGCCCGCTTTCGTCAGGCCGAAATCATCGAAGGCATCCTCGTTTACAAGCACGGTAGCGTTTCTTTTCAGCCACTTGGCGTTCGCCTTCAGGGCGGCTGGGTTCATCGCCACCAGCATGTCACAGAAGTCCCCGGGGGTGTTTACCTTATGGCTGCCGATGTGAACCTGGAATCCAGACACACCGGCGACAGTCCCTTTCGGGGCTCTGATCTCTGCCGGATAGTCCGGGAATGTGGAAAGGCCGTTACCATAGACTGCGGACAGGTTGGCGAACAAAGTTCCGGTAAGCTGCATACCGTCACCGGAATCCCCGGCGAACCTTATCACAACATCCTTAGCATCAATAACCTTATGTTGCATTTCTATTTTAAGAATATTAGTGTTTTATAAAAATACGTTACAAATTAAAGCATAAAAAGCAGAATAACCAACCTTTTCACTGAAAAAAGATTCATTACCTGCATACAGCCCTAAAACATAACGAAAAAACGTCCTGGAAAGCACTCAGCGACAACACGTCATGTCAGAGCGCAAAAAAGGGTCGGCAAAAATCAGTTCTTGCCTACCCTCTTCTGATCTTCCTGTCAATGATTACTGCTGCTGGCCCTGAGCCTGTGCCTGAAGTTCCTTCTGGAGATCCTCGATGGTCCTGCCCTCAGGAATATTCATTGCCTTTCTTGCCTCAGGAGTCAGATCCTTGCACTGAGCCTTGTCAACGTAAAGGTACTGTGAAGTCTCGAACACAAACAGATAGCCGCCGGCCTTGGCGAGTTTCTCAACCGCCTCCTGAGCCTTCTTGTAGATAGGATCCATCAACTGCTGCTGTTGCTGCTGAAGCTCTGCCTGGATAGACTGCTGGAATTCCTGAATCCTGTTCTGGATCTCACCGAGTTCCTTCTCCTTGCTGGACTTGATGGCTGGAGTCCATGTGGACTGCTTCTGCTGGTACTCGTTATACTTGGTCTGAGCCTCTTCCATCATGCTCTGAAGGGTTTCCTGAGCCTCTTTCTGAGCAGTCTGCATCTGTGATCTGGCAGCGTCAGCCTCAGGGGCGAGCATCACCAGTTCATTGAAATCGACATAAGCGAACTTCGCCTGCGCCGAAGCCGTCAGAGTAAACAACGCCATTGCGGCGATCAAAAGAATCTTTTTCATTTTTATAGAATTTTATCAGTTTACGTGTTTTGATTCCGATGCAAATGTAAGAATATTATTTAGAATTGTTGTCCGATAAGGAAGTGGAACTGGCTTCTGTTCTTCTTCACCGGATTGTCGAAACCGTAGCCCCAGTCGATACCGAGCAGACCGATCATCGGGAGGAACACCCTCACGCCGACACCTGCGGAACGCTTGATCTGGAACGGATTGAACTTCTTGATGTCCGACCAGCAGTTTCCACCCTCAAGGAAGCCCAGCACGAAGATCGTGGACTGTGGCTGGAGGATGACCGGATAACGGAACTCCATCGTGAACTTGTCATAGACATTGCCGGCATAGTAGCCGTTGGAGTTGTACGGGGTCGCCTCCCAAGGGGTAAGATAGTAGTTCTCGTAACCACGAAGCGCGATGATGTCCGCACCATAAGTGTCGTAGCCAGACATACCGTCACCTCCGACTCGGAATCCCTCAAACGGAGAATAACCCCACTTGCGGTTGTAATATCCAAGGTAGCCGAACTGCGCGCGGCTCATGATCACGAAGTCTCCGATGACTTTGGTGTAGAGTTCTCCGCTGACCTTCCACTTGTGGTACTCGATCCACTTGTAACGGTCTGCCGAGCTCCATTTGTCGTAGTTGATGTCCTTGTAGCTTGAGACCTTTGTAGGATTGCCGTTCGCGTCAAGCGTGCCAAGATCCTTCTTTCTGAACAAGGAATATGGAGGAGTCAGCTGAAGGCTGGCGCTGAAGTTCGATCCCATACGAGGATAGATCTGCTGGTCGGTCGAGTTTCGGCTCAGATTGATCGTGTAGCTCAGGTTGTGAGACTTACCATCATTGAACATGAAGTAACCGTTGATCCAGTTCTTCAGGTCATAGATCTGCCAGCTGAGGCCGTTGTACAACACGAAATAGTTGTCCGGCCACTTCAGACGGGTTCCGATTCCGGCCGAGAATCCATAGACCTGCATGACCTTGTCGTTGGACAGAAGTCCGATCGCAAGATACGAGTTTGTCTGTCTGGTATAGTAAGCCTGAATGTTCAGGGATGTCGGTTTCTTTCCGAAAAGCCAAGGCTCCGAGAATCCGAACACCAATGAGGTGTAGTAGGTTCCGTTTGTCTGGAAACGCAGCGAAAGGTTCTGCGCGTCTCCAAGAGGTACCGGTCTCCAGGCGTTCTTCTCGAACATGCGCTTCGTGGAGAAGTTGTTGAAGTTCACTCCGACAGTCGCGACAAAGGTATTGGCGCCCCAACCTCCCGAAAGTTCCAGCTGGCTGGAAGGCTTCTCTGTCACGTTATAGACCACATCCACAGTGTTGTTCAACTGGTTAGGAAGAATCGAGTAACCTTTCGACGGATCAGTGATGGCCTCCGGATCGAACTGTCCCAAGGAAGCGATCTCACGGATGGATCTTTCGAAATCAGTCTGGCTGAAAAGGTAGCCCGGCCTTGTGGCGACCTGCCTGCGGACAACCCTCTCGTTGGTCAGGCTGTTGCCATTGATGACGATATTGTTCAGGGTAGCCTGCTTTCCTTCCGAGATTCTCATTTCCACATCCACGGAATCACCCTCGATGTTCAGCTCGACAGGAGTGACATTAAAGAAAAGGTAACCGTTGTCACGGTAGATCTTGGACACATCCTGATCCCCCTGTTTGCCTCCTCCCAGAAGCCTCTTCTGCATGGTCACCACATCGTACGGATCTCCCTTGCGGATGTTCAGGATCTCGTTGAGCTGATCGGTGGAATAGACGGAGTTGCCGGTCCACGAGATATTCCTGAAATAATATTTCTTGCCCTGGTCAATCTTGAGGTCGATGCCAAGCCTGTCCTGTGTCACATAGTAGATGGAATCCTTTACGATGCGCGCGTCACGATAGCCGGCCTCGTTGAGCTTGCTGACGAGGCTGTTCTTGTCGTTAGGATATTCCTTTTCGTTGAATTTCTTGCTGTTGAAGAAGTTATACCATTTCTTGGCTTTCGTCTTCTTCATGGAACGGGAAAGTTTGAAGTCCGTGAAGCCTTCCGTTCCTTGGAAATTGATGTCCTTGATCTTGACTTTGGAGCCACGGTCAACGGCGAAGTTGACCTTTATGGCATTCCGGACAATGGTATCCTTCTGCGTCTGGACATCGACCTTGCAGTTGAGGAAACCCTTGTCGGCATAGAATCTCTTGATGATGTCGGTGGATGTTTTCGCCACATAGTCGGAGAACTCCCCTCCCCTTCGAAGATTGAGCCTTTCGTCCAAATCCTTCTGCTCACCCTTTCTCACGCCGGTGAACAGCCATCTGGACACCCTCGGACGCTCTTGGATGCGGATCACAAAGAAAGCGGAGTCCTGTTTCTCGCTCAGATGGTCTATCTCCAAGGCCACGTTCTCGAAATACCTCTGCATCCAAAGCCTGGACACGATCGAGGAGATGTCATCGCTTGGCACAGTGACTCTCATGCCTTTCTGGAGTCCGGTCAGAGAGACGATCTGCTGGCTTGAGAACTGGTGGTTTCCCTCCACGGTAACACCTCCCACATAATAAGTCTTTGGGTGGTCATAATCTACTTCAACGGGGGCGGAAGATTTTACCGAATCCTGTCCAAAGGCCGGAACAGCGGCCACGGACAAGGCGAGAAGACACAATAGACGATATACTTTCATCGAATCAGATTTCATTTTAAGATGCAAATATACGTAAGTTATTTAACTTTTCCATACCTACGGTTCCTGTGGGAATATTCTTCCAGAGCCGCCCTGAAGTCCTCGCGCCTGAAATCAGGCCACAAGGTATCGGCAAAAAGAAATTCCGAATATGCCGCCTGCCAAAGCAGGTAATTGCTTATCCTCTCCTCTCCGGAAGTGCGTATGATAAGGTCCGGGTCCGGGATGCCGGCGGTGGCCAGATAACGGTCAAAATCCTCTATGCCAACGGATTCGAGGCCAGCGGGATCATCAGCATATTCTTTGGCCATCCTTTTGGCGGCCTGAAGGATATCCCACTTCCCGCTGTAGCTCAGGAACACGACAAGCGTCAGAAGAGGTTCCTTGCCGGAGGCTGGAGCGGTCAGTCTCTCTGCCTTTTTTATAACTTCCACAAGATTGTCATCAAGCCTTGAAAGATTCCCTATCACACGGAAAGAGACTCCCTTGGCCGCAAGGGAATCAATCTCGTCCGCGATCGATTTCAGCATAAGGCTCATCAGAGTGCTCACCTCGGACTCCGGACGGTTCCAGTTCTCCTCCGAAAACGCGAAAAGCGACAGGTACCTGACCCCTGCCTCAGCAGCAGCCTCCACACAGGCTCTGACACTCTCAACGCCGTTATAATGACCGGAAACCCTTTCCAGCCCCCGTTGCCGGGCCCAACGTCCGTTGCCGTCCATGATAATGGAGACGTGCTCCGGTATATTCTTGATTTCGTTCATATTCCAAAATTTCATTCTCCGCTGTTCCGGATGTCCTCGCCCCAGAACAACTTCGTGGTCAGAGCCTTTATAAAACTGGTGTTTTTAAGCCGAACCCTTTTTAGCGAAAATTGTGCCACCTTGACATCAAGGCTCACAGAAGGCTCGACCAAATGGTTTCTGTTGTCCATCGACAGCATGACGCTGTCATCCCTTGATCTCATGGAAATCGAGATTTCAGTGGTGTCCGGAACCACAAGAGGACGCGCGTTCAGGTTATGCGGAGCGATCGGCGCGATGATGAGCACCTTCGCCTCAGGAGCGCAGATCGGACCTCCGACGCTCAATGAATATGCCGTCGAGCCGGAGCTTGTGGCGACCAGCAACCCGTCGGCCCAGTAGGTTGGCAAAGGGTGTCCGTCCATCCTCACATCAATTCCAAGCAAGGCGGCGCCAGAACGATGCACGGAAACCTCGTTAAGCGTGAAAGGACAGAACTGCGGATCCGCGGCCAGCGCTCCTCCCGACACATCAGTCCTGAGCAGTTCCCTGTCCTCAAGATACCAACCGCCTGACAAAAGGGCGTCACACGCCTCTTCAGGGCTATATTCAGAAAGGAACCCGAGCCGGCCGAGGTTCACTCCGAGAATCGGGATCCCAGACTGTCCCACGCACTGCGACGCGGAAAGGAAAGTCCCGTCACCACCTACGCTCATGACAAGGTCAGTCTCCGGAAGAATGTCTTCTCCCCCGCTGATCTCATAGAAGTCAAACGACTCTTTTTCAAGCTTTCCGAACATTCTGGAAAGCCTTCCGTCGCTCATGGCGCGACCGTCTCTTGAGTATAACGCTATCTTCATCAGAGCACGACTTGGGTTATAGTGAAAGCATTTGAATCTCAAAAATAGCACAATTCCGCATAAAACTGAACAGAAATCATTATTTTTGTATGATTATATGTGTACGAATATGACAAGACTTAGCGTGAACATCAACAAGATCGCCACTATCCGCAACGCGCGTGGCGGGAATATGCCGGACGTGGAGAAGGCCGCGGTCGACTGCGAGAGATTCGGGGCGGAAGGCATCACGGTACATCCGAGGCCGGACGAGAGACACATCAGATATTCAGACGTCAGGGCCATCAGGCCTACCGTGACGACAGAGTTCAACATCGAAGGCAATCCTATCCCGAGTTTCGTGGATCTCGTCCTTGAGGTTGTCCCTGACCAAGTCACTCTTGTGCCGGACGCCCACGACGCCATCACATCCAACGCAGGCTGGGACACCGTCTCCAACAAAGGGTTTCTGACGGACATCTGCGCAAGGTTCAAGGAAAAAGGGATCCGCACGTCCATATTCATAGACCCATCGCCCGCTATGGCGGAAGGAGCCAAGGCCTGCGGCTGCGACCGTGTGGAACTTTACACCGCTGATTATGCGGCTGAATATTCCGCCGGGCGGGAAAAGGCCATAAAGCCGTATCTTGAGACGGCAGTGGCTGTAAAGGAACTTGGATTGGGTCTGAACGCCGGGCATGACCTGAACCTTGAGAACCTCGAATATTTCATCAGGACAATCCCTTGGACGGACGAGGTCTCCATCGGTCACGCCATCATCTGCGACGCTCTTTACATGGGTCTCGAAAAAACAATACAGGCTTATCTGTCGAAGATTAAGATTTTTTAATTACATTTGTAACCTTGAATATTAATAACAAAAAATAAAATGAAACAGACACCATTGATTATCAGCGTCATAGCCCTTGTTGCTGTGGCCGCTCTCGGAATTTTCCAACTCACGTCAAACGGTAAAGGCAGCAAGAAGACCACTTCAGGCGAGGCCGTGGAGGTCACGGCGCAGCCAGGTTCGATCGTATGGTTCGACCTCGACAGGGTTCTCAACGAGTACGACATGGCCAACGACCTCAGATCAGTGGTGGAGACCAAGGTTCAGAGCATCCAGGAAGAGATCAACAGAAGGGGCAACAAACTCCAGAGTGATGTGAACAAGTTCCAGTCTGACCTTGACAAGGGTCTTCTCGTCCGCTCTGTGGCCGAGCAGAGAAACATCAAGCTTCAGGAGCAGCAGAACAACTTCAACAACTACGCCGCCCAGAAGCAGCAGGAGATCGCCGAGGAGCAGCAGGTGATGATGAACCAGATCGGAGACGCGATCAAGACTTTCCTCGACAAGTTCAACGAGGAACACAAATACGCGATGATCATCGCCACCCAGGGCAGTGTCCTCCCGGCGCCTGTCGCCACCGGAGATCCTGATCTTGACGTGACCGACGCGATCCTCGCCGGACTCAACGACGAGTACATCCAGAGCAAAGGCAAAGGTGGAAAAGCAGCCCCTGCCACAGCTGAGGAGTCAGAAACGAAGTAGGCTTTGAGAATCGCTCTCCTTTCCTGCTTTTACCCTTTTCGAGGAGGGATCTCCCAGTTCAACGCAAGTCTCTACTTGGAACTGGGGAAAAGCCACACTGTCAAGGCTTTCAATTTCAAGAGGCAGTATCCGGAATTTCTTTTTCCGGGAAAGACGCAATATGTCACAAAGGATGATGACGCCGTACCCATCGAGAGCGAGGCTCTGTTGGATACGGCCAATCCTTTTACCTACCGGCGCACGTACAAGGCTATCCGTGACTGGAAACCTGACCTTGTGATCATCAGTTACTGGATGTCCTACTTCGGACCTTCGTTAGGTTACGTGGCCAGAAGGCTCAGGAAGCGATGCAAGGTCATCTCCGTGCTTCACAATGTCATTCCGCACGAGCCTAAGTTCTTTGACGCTCCTCTGACGAAATATTTTCTGTCAGGCTGCACCGGCAATGTAACGTTGTGCGACGAGGTTGCGGAAGACCTTCACAGGCTCTCGCCCAAAGCTTTGAACGCAACACTTTTCCATCCAATCTACGAGCACTTCGGCGAGAAGCTGCCCCGCGGTGAGGCGGAAAAGGCTCTCGGGCTGACACCGGGAAAGAAAAACCTGCTGTTTTTCGGGTTGATCCGGGAATATAAAGGGCTGGACATCCTGCTGGAGGCTTTCGCCGGACTGGACGACAGTTACCAGCTCATCATTGCGGGCGAGCCATACGGATCGTTCGACAAATACCAGAGGCTGATCGACAGTTCTCCGGCCAAAGACAGAATCCGACTGTTCACCCATTACATCAAAGACTCCGAGGTAAAGGATTATTTCTCGGCCGCCGACCTTGCGGTGTTGCCTTACAGGTCCGCCACCCAAAGCGGAATCAGCGCCATCGCCTACCACTTTGAGGTGCCGATGGTGGTCACCGATGTCGGCGGCCTGAGACAGGCCATCGGAGACTGCGGCACTGGACTTGTCGCGCCAAAGGCTGACGCCGGCAGCATCGTGAGGGAGATCCGGACATATTTCTCTGACACAAACATCAAGACTCTCTGCATCAGCTCGATCAGGGCCGAGAAAGAACGGCTGTCATGGAAGACGTTCTGCAAAAGGATGCTGGAGTTCTCCGACAATTTGTACAAGCAAAGATGAACAGATACTTGACTACTTTCGTGGCCTCGTTATGTCTGACGGCCGCGTCCGGCACCATAACTGCCGCACAGGAATACGTCGCGCCGCAGGTTGTGGTGTCCACTGACAAGGTACGCTATAACGGAAAGGTGTACTACTCGCATATAGTGCAGGAACGTCAGACCCTTTACTCTATCAGCAAGGCTTACAATGTGACCCTTCAAGAGATCTACGACGCCAATCCGAACCTGCATCTCAACACGGAAGGACTCAAGAAAGACCAGATCATCCTGATTCCGATAAAAGAAGGGGTCACACAGACACCAACCCGGACAACAAAGGTTGAGACCACGGCGGACAACAAGGCGGACAGTGGAGATGACAAGGCCAAGGAATATACCATACACCGTGTCAAGTGGTTCGAAGACCTGACATCCATAGCCAGAAAATATATGGTCTCGAAGGAGTCCATAATGAATATCAACGGGATGACATCCGAAAAGGTCAGGCGCAAGGACAAGATCAAGATTCCTACGCACCCGGAGAAATGGGAGAAAGGGTCCGGTTACGAGGTGGCTTCCGCAGGATCATCGACCGAAGGAACTTCAACTGAATCAGGTTCTTCGACAGGTGCGGTGACAGGTGATGATTCGACCGGTTCAGAGAGCGATGGTGTGTTTGACAGGATATTCAATAAGAGACACAAGACAAGCATGGCTCTCTTGCTGCCGTTCAACACAGCGAAAAAAGCGGACAGCCAGATGATGGATTTCTACTGCGGAGCGTTGCTCGCCACGAAGGACCTGGGGGAAGAAGGCCATGAAATCGACATGAATGTCTATGATGTGGCTGGCGGAGCGATGCCTGTCACAGAAGAAAGATTCTCCGAGAGCGACTTCGTGATCGGTCCTGTGTCCAACACTGACATAGCCAGAACCATCAACGCATCCAAAGGCAAGACTTGGATAGTCTCTCCTCTTGACCCAAGGGCGGAGGTCCTTGCCGACACAATTCCCAACATCATTCAGGCCCCGTCTCCTACAAAAGCACAGATAGCGGACATGGTCAGATGGGTAGATTCGGACCTGAAAACTAACGACAAGGTGATTTTGATCACCCAGAAAGGGGTAGCGGCAAATGGCTATTCAGCCAATGTGATCAACGAGGTGCGCAACTCAGGGTTAAGGCATTCAGACCTATCGTTCAACATCCTTGAGGGCAGGCAGATCATGGGAAGAATCTCGGCGATGATGACGGACAACGGCACAAACAGGGTTGTCGTGGCTTCCGACAGCAAGGCGTTTGTCATCGAGGTGGTCAGGTTACTGTACCTCATCTCCAGCCAGAAAAAGGAAATCGTGCTTTACAGCACATCCAAACTCAGGACATTCGAAGAGATCGACGTCGAGCAGCTGCACACCTTGAATCTACACTCAAGTGTGTCTTACTTTGTAGATTATGACTCGAAGGATGTACAGAATTTCCTGATGAAATACAGGGCGCTCTATGGGACGGAGCCAAGCCGCACGGCGTTCCAAGGCTACGACCTCATGAAATTCTTCACGACCGCACATTCTGAATATGGAAGTAAACGGGACAAGTCCGGAAACCTTAAAGGCACTGGACTCCAGTCCGACTTCAATCTTGTGAAAACATCACGAGGCGGCTACGTGAACGATGCCGTCAGACGGATTGTGTACAATTCGGACTACTCAGTGAATCTGATCAGATAGAAAGCAAGGCCTTCGCGTTTGCAACAGCGGCGGCGGTGATACTGCTGCCGCTCAGCATACGGGCGATCTCCATCACTCTGTCCTGCCCATCCAGAGGACGGACTGTAGTGGTGGCTTTTCCAAGCACATCGTATTCTTTCTCAACCACATAATGCGCGTTACCCTTGGCGGCCACCTGTGGAAGATGGGTGATGGCGAAGACCTGCATGTCCTTGCCCATCGAGCAAATCATCCGTCCCATCTTGTCGGCCACGCTACCGGACACTCCCGTGTCAATCTCATCGAATATGAGCGTAGGCATATTCACGAACTTCGCCATCATGGCCTTCAGGCAGAGCATCAGACGGGACATCTCGCCACCGGAAGCGCACTTCGCGACATCAATCGGGTTGGCGCCTGAAGCCGAAAACAAGAACTTGACAGCATCAGCACCGCTTGCCGACAACGGAGCTGTCGAGAGTTCGATCCGGAAGACAGCATAGTCCATCTCAAGCGAGCGGACTGACTCGGTGATCGCTTTTGAGAATGGTCCGGAAGCCTTGACCCTGGCGTCATGAAGTCGTTTGGAGACAGCCTCAAGGGCTTTCCTTTCAGAGGCCATCAGACCCTCGAGTTCAGTTTTCCGAGCCTCAAGGGCTGTGGAATCGAAAAGGGATTCCGAAAGAGCGTCACGTTTTGCGATCAGTTCCGACACTGACGCGGCCGAGTAGCCCTTCATCAGATCATAGAGAAGCGAAAGACGCTCATCCACAGCTTCGAGACGTTCCTGGGAAAGTTCCACACGGGAATTCATGGTCGTGACATCCTCAAGAATGTCATCCAACTCCGTACGCGCGGATCCTATCCTTTCAGCCAGACCGGCAGCATCCGGAACAAACTTCGCGGCCTTTTCCAACATCTTCTGAGCCTCTTTCAAGGCTGAGGACAACGGCAGAGTCTCCGAATTCGGATCCGAAGAGCCGAACAACTCCTCCACCCCGCCAAGATTCTCCTTGATCTCCTCGGCATTGGCAAGCTGTTTACGCTCCGTCTCCAAGGCCTCAAGTTCCCCTTCCTGAAGACGGGCGTCCTCAAGTCTCTGCCAGCGCGCGCGGACATATTCCTTCTCCTCGCTCATCCTGGCAAGGCGGGAGGAAACTTCGGAATATTCTTTTTCAAGGGTTTTGAAGGCCTTGTAGGATTTATCACATTCCGCCAAAAGGGATACATCACAGGCGAAGTGGTCCAGCATTGAAAGCTGGAAAGACTTGTCCGACAGCAGAAGAGTCTGATGCTGCGAGTGGATGTCAACCAGACGGGAAGATATGCTTTGAAGAATCTGGATATTCACCGGAGAGTCATTGATGAACGAACGCGAGCGGCCGGAACGGTTGACCACCCTCCTGATGATCAGTTCTCCGTCCCCTGCCTCCACATCGTTGTCGTCAAGGATTTCCTTCAGGACAAGATCCGACTCTGGAATCCTGAATACGGCCTCGACAACACAACTGTCCGCCTCGCCTCCGATCACCGAAGCGTCAGCCTTGGAGCCCAGCAGTAAAGACAGGGCTCCCAACAGGATAGACTTGCCGGCTCCTGTCTGGCCGGATATAATGATCAGACCCTCCGGAAACCTGATGTCCAGAGAGTCTATCAAAACATAATTTCTTATCTGAAGGGACTCAAGCATGGCCCCGCAAACTATTCAGCGTCAGAAACATTATCCTTTACCGGACGGGCCTGCATCTCATCCTCATTGCCGGATCCTGCCATCCTGTAGTAGAGTTCACCATCCTCAAACTCGGAAATCGCGATGAGATCCGGCTTAGGAAGCTTTTCGTAATATTTGGAAATCTCTATCTGCTCCCGGTTCTCGAAAACCTCGTCCATGGTGTCGCGATCGGTGCGGAAATCCTCCAGCTTCTTGGCGAGTTCCTTCTTCTCGGCGAGCGCTATCTGATTCGCCCTTTTGTAAAGGAGTACGACTGTCTCGTAAATGTTGCCCGTCGGCTCGGCGAGATACTTGATGTCCCTTGTGATTGTGTTTGAAGGGACCTTCTTCTTAACTTCCATATTCAATAAAAATTCTTGTCTAAATATTGTACGTGGCCTATTGAGCGGATTGTTTCAATAATTTTTTTCTGTCCCTCTCAAAGTCCTTTTCCTTAGTTCCAAGATCCTCGTCAGCTCCTGTGTAACGTCCAAGAGCCTTCTGCGAACGGCGATAGAGCGCGTCCAGTTCCTTACGGTACGGAGAGTCCGGCAACTCGCCGATGAAGTTGTAATAATCATCCACAAAAGTCAGATATCGTTCCTTCTGCTTGTTCTCGACACTCAGGGAAGCATATTTGTAGGAAGACTTGGCGATGTAATAGAGAATGTCCTCACGGTAGATATTCTCCGCGTCATCCTTAAGGACATTCCTGAAAGCGACTCTGGCGGCCTTGTAGTCCTCCATCCTGTAGTAGAGTCTGGCATTTTCGTAAGCCTTCTTGTCCAACCGGTCATTCAACTCCTTGAGCATCCTGTTGCAGATCGCGGCGTGGGAGTTTCCAGGATTCTCGACCATATACTGACTGATGACATTGATCGCGTTGTAGGTAGGAACCTGATCCAACTCATAACGGAGTGTGGAACGGTAAAGACAGTCTATCCTGAGGAAAGACGCCTCCTCGGCGAACGGGCTGCGTGGGAAATTCGTTATGAACTTCGTGAAATTGGTCTCTGCCGTGTAATAGTCCTTGAAGCGGTAATTGCTCAGTCCCCAATAGTACTGGACAGTGTCGTCACGATCAGTTCCGCTGGTCAGGACCGCGAGAGACTCAAACAGTTGCGCGGCCTTGCTGTACTTCCCATGATTGAAATAACCGAACGCGGCGGCATATTTCGCATCCACATCACTTCCATTCAGAAGAGCCTCGTACTCCGACTTGCACGACTGGAAAGACAGTACGGCAAGAAAGGCGACAGACACAAGCTTCAGATTTGTCTTTATCATATTATTCATTCCGTTCAAAATTCAACTTCGCAAGCAGGAAATCCCCGCTTCCAACTTAATCATCAGTGTGACAAAAGAAACTTTTCCACCTCAAGAGCGGCGCGGCACCCGGACGCGGCGGCGGTTATCGCCTGCCTGAAACGCGGATCCTGAACATCACCGGCGGCGAAAACACCTTCCACATTAGTCTCAGAGGTCTTGCCCTTTGTGATGATATAGCCGTTCTCATCTGTCTCCACATATTTCTTGAATATGTCAGAGTTAGGATGATGCCCTATCGCAAGGAAAAATCCGTCGACCTTGACATCAAAAACCTTACCATCCTTGTCCTGAACGCGGACTCCGGTCACACCTGACTCATCCCCAAGCACTTCCAGTGTGTTGCTGTTCCAAAGGACCTCTATGTTCGGAGTGTTCCTAACCCTTTCCTGCATGGCCACCGACGCTCTGAACACATCCCTGCGGACAATCATGTAAACCTTGCGGCATAGGTTGGCGAGATAGGTGGCCTCCTCGCAGGCTGTGTCACCTCCGCCGACCACAGCGACATCCTTCTTTCTGTAAAAGAAGCCGTCACAGGTCGCGCATGCGCTCACGCCCATGCCTCTGAATTTCTGCTCAGACGGCAAACCAAGATACTTCGCGGTCGCTCCTGTGGCGATGACCAGAGCCTCGGCCTCCAGTTCGGTCTCTCCGTCAATCGTAAGACGGAAAGGGCGCTTGGACAGGTCCGCGGCAGTCACCACTCCCCTTCTTATGTCAGCCCCAAGACGCTTCGCCTGGGCTCTCATCCCGTCCATAAGCTGGTTGGCGTCAACTCCGTCAGGGAATCCAGGGAAATTCTCGACAACAGTCGTGGTCGTAAGCTGTCCGCCTGGTTCCATACCTTCATAAAGGACAGGCTCCAAAGCGGCTCTGGAAGCGTAGATGGCAGCCGTGTACCCGGCAGGGCCGCCTCCTATGATCAGGCATCTTATTTTTTCCATACTTTCGAGTTCAATCTTAACTTGCAAATATAGCCATAATTCGTGATTAGCCAAGCGATAAGTTCCACCTTGATTCCAGCATTAATCGTGTTTTTTCCATAGACGTGATGTTGTTTATCAGAATTTATCTAAATTTGCATTCTGTAGCGTCGCAAAAGCGAATTGATAATAATCAGGAATCAAACTTTAATGGAAAGAAACAACAAGGCCCCGACAATCGAATACTTCCGTGAACTACTTAGAAAAAACGGACTGAAAGTGACACCACAGAGAATCGCCGTACATGAGGCGATGCTTAGGCTTGGACACGCCTGCGCTGACATGGTCACGGCGGAAATCCTTGCGGCGAAAAAGACGAAGGTCACTGTCGCCTCCGTCTATAACATCCTGACCCAGCTTTCTCTTTTGGGAATATACCACCACAGGATGAGCGAGAACAACAAGATGTATTTCGACGTCAACACTTTCAAGCATTTTCATCTTTATGACACGATGAACCACACTTTCTCAGATGTGATTGACGACGAGCTCTATCAGCAGATCGAGGGCAAGCTTCTCGAACGCCGCTTCAAAGGCTACAAGATTGACGGAATCGATGTGCAGATTCTGGCGCACCCTTCCGTGAAAGGGAAGAAATAATCCGAGACATTTCACTAATCTTCAAATAACAGGATTTTATGACCAAAGTACTTGACTCAATGCTTCTTGCCGGAGTCGCTCTCGCCACAGGAGCCTGCGCTGAAGAGAAACCGGCACGTACTCCGAACGTCGTGTTCATCCTGGCGGATGATCTTGGCTGGGGGGATCTGAGCTGCTACGGGCAGAAGAATTTCGAGACTCCGAACATCGACGCCCTCGCGCGTGGAGGTGTCCGGTTCACACAATGCTATTCGGGAACCACAGTGAGCGCCCCGTCCAGATCGTGTCTTCTGACCGGTACCCACAGCGGGCACACTCCGGTGAGGGGAAACCTCGAACTTGATCCGGAAGGACAGTTTCCGCTTCCTGACGGAGCCGAGACGATCTTCCATGACATGAGAAAGGCCGGCTACAGAACCGGAGCGTTCGGTAAATGGGGACTTGGCTACATCGGCACAACCGGAGATCCGGCAAACCAAGGCGTCGATGAGTTCTATGGCTTCAATTGCCAGCTTCTCGCCCACAGCTACTATGCGAGCCACATCTGGCATAACTCGGAAAGAATTGAACTGGAAGACAATGTGGACTCTGTCCCTTACGGGCAGGGAACGTATATTCCAGAACTTATCCATGAAAAAGCTCTCCAATTCCTCGAAAATTCGGTCAAGGACGGAGAACCCTTCTTCCTCTGGTATCCGACCACAATACCGCACGCCGAGCTGATTGTTCCGCAGGACAGCATAATCGACAGATTCATAGGAAAATATCCCGAGACACCTTATCATGGTGTGGACAGCGGGCCGGCGTTCCGAAAGGGTGGCTATTGTTCGCAGGAATATCCTCATGCCACTTTCGCGGCCATGGTGACAAGACTTGACACCTACGTGGGACAGATAGTCTCAAAACTCAAGGAACTTGGAGTCTATGACAACACCATAATAATCTTCTCATCCGACAACGGGCCTCATAAAGAAGGAGGTGCGGATCCTGACTTCTTCGACTCCAACGGACCTTGGAGAGGCTACAAGAGGGATCTTTACGAGGGTGGTGTCAGAGTTCCTTTGATTGTAAGTTGGGAAGGACACACCCAAAAGGGCGTTGACTCGGATCTCATGTGCTCGTTCTGGGATGTCATGCCGACACTACGCGAGCTCAACGGGGCCAAGGAAAAGGATCTTGAAAACATGGACGGCATCAGTCTGCTTCCGACCTTGGAGAACAAGGGAATGCAGAAAGAACACGAATGGCTTTACTTTGAGTTTCAGGAGCTTGGAGGCCGCCAAGCCGTCAGGAAAGGCGAATGGAAACTTGTTCATCTGGACATCCGCAGCGACAACGACAAATACGAGCTGTACAACCTCGCCACCGACCCGGGAGAGACAACAGACCTGAGTGCGGACAACCCGGAGAAAGTCGCCGAGCTTCAGGCAATCATGTCGGAAGCGCATATTCCGAACCCGGACTTCCCTATTCTTAAAGGAGAAACCGCAAGAGCCAGGTAGGTTCCAGACATTAAGAGCGGGCGACTGAAGAGTATCAGCCGCCCGCTTTTATATTCAGAGATCATGTAATCCTATTTTCCGAATAGTTCCTCGTAGCCAGGGTTCTGCGTCAGGGCAGGGTTCATGTTGATCTCATGGGTAGGGACCTGATCCAGATAGTAGGTGTCAAGCCATCCCTTGCCGACTGACAACGGGCCGTGCTTCGTGTAGATCCAGCCGCTTCCGGCCTCGTTGCCATAGGCTTCCGAATAGCCCTTCTCACGGATCTCATTGTAATTGACGAACTGTCCGGTGTACTTTCCTGTGCCATAAGGGACGTTTGCGGAGGTGATCCATGCGCCGCAAGGTTGCCTGTTCACATAGTACGGAGCCTTGTGCCATCTCTTGATGTCATAGAAACTGAAACCTTGTCCCATCAACTCGACCATCCTCTCGCGCCTGATCTCCCAAAGGACAGGCGGAACCTCATAGTTGGTTTTGGTGTCGTCGTAGCCACGGGTCCATGAAGCCGTACCCTTGTCACGATCCGGATCGAAATCAGCCGTGATCTCAGCCACGACCATCCTTGCGACTTCCGCACGGTCACGGAGCAGGTTGATTGTCCTGTCGGCGACACCCTGGTCAAAGCGGTTAAGCTCAAAAGCGGCCTCCGCATAGTTCAGAAGGACTTCCTCGATCGTGAAGATCGGTTTGTCAGATGTCTGGAAATAGTCGTTGCTGCCGACTTCCCAGCTCGTGTAGTGCTTCCAAAAGAAATAACCGGTCCAGCAGCGCATGTAGTTGTCCATCTGGATCCCGGAGCCTGTGATGTTAGGCGCGCTGTGAGACATCGAGCCACCCCAGTTATGCCCTGGGAGTCTTTTGCAACCTATTGATTCATCACCTGTTCCGTTCTCACAGAACACATTCGGGCCGAAATAGTCGATGTACTCACGGAACTTTTTCTCATATTCCCCAGTGATGGTGAAGTTGCCGAGCCCCTGCAGTGTCTCACCGGCCTTCCAGAATGTCCATTTCTTAAATGTGGTCACATTGTCTGCGTTCGGGTTATTTCCGGTGACTTTGGCCTGTGCCGGTGGCTGGAAGTTGATGTGCAGGCGAGGATCACGGTCTGAATAATAGTCCCAAAGATCTTTTCCTTCGCCGCCCTTGAATCCTGAAGACGGGTTGCCTATCGGCTTGCCGTTCTTCATGAGGAACATGTCAACCGTCTGCTGCGGAGCGTCGGCACGATGCGCTTCAACGTGAACCAAATCACTGAAGCGATGCATCAATATTCCAGTGTAATACTGTTTGAACATGATGATGCCCGGCTTGCCGGTAAGGTCTTCGGAAGTCATGACCTCGTCGTAGCCGGCGGCAGGGTACTTGTTGATCCCGCTGCCATAGTACAGCGAAGGATACTTATCCATAAGTTCCTGGGAGACGGCAAGACACTTCTCCAGATACTGCTGATAAGGCTCATTCAGCCCGTGGTATTTGGCCCATGTGGCCTCACGAAGCAGGAAGCGGCTCAAGGCGGCCTTTATGGCGTCAGCGGTCAGAGCGTTGTCTCCGTCCTTGGAGGAGTCACCGATGTTCGCGGCGGCATATTCAAGCCTCGCCACAATGCTGTCGGCCACTTCCGCGCGAGGGGTGCGAGGCATGTAGGCCTCCTCCGACTCATCGTTCAGGACCATGTTCACCCAAGGGATGTCACCGTACCTGGAAATGAGTTCCATATACCACCATGCATGGAAGAAGTAACCTACAGAACGCCAATGGCGCTGCTCAGTCTCGGTCAGCACTCCGTCGCCAAGATGGCTGAGCATGATGTTGATGCTTCGAATCCAACCGAAACTCCACGATCCGTGGGTGTTTCTCGTTGTGATCGTCTGGTACCCGTAAGGGTTGAACGAGTTGTCCCTCGTTGTCATTATCCCGGAATAGTAGTCACTGCTCCACTGGCCACCCCAATAATAAGAACCTCCGGAGAAGTTTGTCATGATGTTGCCGTCCGTGAACAACGAGTAGCAAGGATTCATGTAGGCCTTGAAATTATCGTAAGTCTGGAAAGCGTTCTTCTCCGTGAGACTTGTGACTGGAAGCTTCTCAAGAAAATCATCGTTGCAACTTGAGAATACACCGGAGACGGTGGCTATGATTGCTGCTGCAATAACGTATGCTTTATTTCTCATAATTCTTGATCATTAGAATGTTATGCTTGCTCCGACAGACCATGTGCGGTAGAACGGATAAGACCACGAAAGACTTTCCGGGTCATAGCCCTTTGGCAAGGAAGTGAAAGTGGCGAGATTCTCCACACTCACATACAGGCGAAGCTGGTCCAAAGCCACCTTGCGAAGCAATGATGACGGGAATGAATATGACAGAGTGACATTCTTCACACGCAGATAGGCGGCGTTCTGAATATATTTGTCGCTCACCCTCGCGTTCGAACCGGCGTTGCCATCCTGACCATAGACCCTGAACAGTTTGGCGTCAGGATTCTTCGCCACCATGTAGTCCGGGCTCTGAGGGTCGTAGCTGACCGCTGACCAATAGTCTGTCTGGTTGTAGTACAACGGCCAGAAAACTCCGTCCGCTCCGGCCGCTCCGAACGGGAACAGGGCGGCTCCGCCCAGCCAATAGTCACGTTTGCCGACTCCCTGAAGGAGAACATTCAGATCAAGCCCCTTCCATGAGACTCCAAGATTGCCGCCGAACTGGTAACGGGAAGTGCTGTTTCCGATGATTTCCCTGTCGCCAGGATTCTCAAGAGTCGAGCCACCGGCGTCGATCACACCGTTACCGTCCAGATCCTTGAACTTCACGTCACCAGGCTGCACTGAATAACCGCTGACTGACACGACGCCTTCCTTGAGCACCCAAGTGCCGACCTTGGCCTTTTCCATGTCAAAGTCATCGATGGAATAATAGCCGTCAGCCCTGTAGCCATAAATGGAGTTCAATGCTTTTCCAACATAATAGTTGTCTATGGAGCCTGAAAGATTATTGAATTTTGTGATTTTGGACTTATGGTCATAGACATTGAGATTCAGGCGGTACCCCCAATCTCCGATGTGGTCGCGCCATCCGACGGACAGTTCCCATCCGTCAGTCCGCATGTCAGCGATGTTCTGCAGAGGAGCGCTCGCTCCGACAAGGGCAGGAAGCTCGGCTCCGGCCGCAAGCATTCCCTTGGTGTCGCGCCTGTACCAGTCAAACGTGGCTGAGAGCCTGTCATTGAAGGCCGAGAAATCAAAACCAAAGTCGAGTGTCGTGACCGTCTCCCAAGTGTAGTTGGCGCGGATCAGGCCAGGTGTGGAGATGTAGATTGTCTTATCGTTGTTGTCAAGCCAGTAGGTTCCTTCGTTGATGCCCATGGAAGCGACGAAGCCGTACGGATTGATGTTCTGGTTACCGATGGAGCCATAGGAAGCCCTGAGTTTGAACTCATTAAGCCAGTTGTCAGCCCAGTCCATGAATGTCTCCTTGCCAAGGCGCCAGCCGACAGAAACGGAAGGGAAAAGGCCGAAACGGTTTTCCTTCGGGAATTTTGACGAACCGTCATAGCGGGCATTCACTGTCAGAAGATACCGGTCAGCATAGTTGTATGTCAGACGGGCGAACATACCTCTGATGGAATATTCAGAGTAATTGTCGCTGATGTTCTTGATTCCTGTACCACCGCCGAAGGACGGAACCGTCGGCACGGACTGGCCTTCGATCGATGCGTTCACACCGGAATAGTCGTAGCTTTCCTGATTGAAACCGACCATCGCGGTCATCGCATGCTTGCCAAGACTCAACTTGTAGTTGGTGTAGAGGTTCAAGGCGTTGTACTTGGTTGTGTACGAGTTGATCGTGTACAGATCCCTGGTAGGATCGGTAGGAGTGGTCTTGACCGCCAGCTGCACATCCGCGTAACGGAGGATGCCTGAGTAATTGCGGTACTTGTAGGAGTTCTGGTTATAAGTGTACTCGGCTATGATCTCCCAATCCTTCAAAGGACGGATGATCGTCTTGGACTGGATGCGAGGCATCGAGTTGGTGGTTGTGGAGGTCGGAGAGACAAGATAGGAATTCTTAGGAGAATCCATGATCAGATCCTCGCTTGTCCCAAGGATCTCCTTTGGCATGTAACCCTCAGGATACCAGTTGATAAGCCTTGTCGCATACGGATCACGGATGTTATTGGAGAGAGCCGTTCTCTTTATGTCCGTGTAGTACATTGTAAGTTCCTGGGTCAACCATTTCGTGACATCACCGGAGACGAATGACGAGATGGCTTTTCTCAGGTACTTGTCCTTGTCCGTGATCATCGGTCCGTTCTCGTAGCCGTAGTTACCGGACACCCTGAAACGAAGTCTGTCGGTTCCGCCGGTGACAGAGACCGCATGGTTGGAAAGGAAGCCTGTGCCAAGCGCGTTGCCTGCCACATCTCCTTCCTTAAGATAATAGACACTGCCGTCCTCAGCCTTGTAGATACCATTGTCATACACTCCGCTGAGCGTACCGGCCTCGTACTGGGAAAGCAGGTTCTTCCACTCGCTTATCTGTCCGTTTCCCGCCCAGTACTGGGACGAGAATCCGGCCTCCTCGTAAGCGGAGATGTAATCCGAAAGCGATGCCTGCACCGGCCTTGTCAACGTGTTCTCCCAACCCTGACTGAAACTGTAGTTGAGTTTGAACGTGGCGTCGCTCTTCGGACGTTTGGTCGTGACGAGTATGACACCGCCCGCGGCTCTGGCTCCATAGATGGCCGAGGAAGCCGCGTCCTTGAGAACCGAGACGCTTTCGATGTCATCCGGATTCAGGCTGTTGATGTCACCCTCAACGTTGTCGATGAGAACCAGAGGCGAGCCTCCGTTGATGGACAAAGTGCCTCGGATGTTGAAACTTTTCGCCTGTCCAGGAGATGACGAGCCCGAAACCATCAATCCAGGCATGGCTCCCTGCAAGGCGGCCGAGGCACTGACAAGAGGTCTGTCGCCCAGCACATCCTCCATCTTCACCTGGGAGACGGCACCTGTCAAATCCACCTTCCTCTGGGTGGCGAAACCCACTACTACGACATCCTCCAATTTCTGGAGGTCCGCTTCCAAGGCTATCTCAAGCGATGCCTGTCCGTTCCAATTGATTTCCTGCGACAGGTAGCCGATGCAGGAAACCTGTAGAATGTCTTTGTCCTTGACATTCAACGAAAACTTTCCGTCGATGTCGGAAGTTGTCCCGTTCAATGTTCCTTTGACAATGATGGAGACTCCGGGCACCGGGCCCTGCGTGTCTGTGACGACACCTGTCACCGTTGTGTTTCTCTGTCCTTGTGCAGTGAACGCCATAAGGGCAAGCAGCAAAGTCAGGACACAATGAATGATTCTGTTCTGATTTGTTTTAGAAAACATTAGGTAAGTAATTATTAAGTGATATTGAAAAAACAAGTTGCATCAATCGATAAAACTGATAATAAGGAATCCTTTGAATATTAACTTATTATTATTTTGAAATGATGCAGGTTATTATTTACACCTTAGTAACATGAAAAAAATAAGTTGCCTCAGATTAAGAGAATATTTTCGAGGATAGATCTATTTTCGAAGAAGGAGTGTGCCGGTGGCACATGACTGATGAGAAAAGAGATATAGACCGAAAAGATTCCTTAAGATGATGCAGGTTATTTTTTGAAGGTTACTTAATAAGATCGAACAATTCTGTCCAAGCAAAGGTTCTATAGGTGTTTCTATAGATGATGACGGTCGTGTGTTCCATGCGGCTATCATTATGTGGCTTTTTTGGTGCAAAGATAACACAAACTTGTTAACTTTGCATGATTTCAGGAAAAAAATTACATCAATGAAACATTTAATCACCTCTATTCTCATGCTCTTGTCCGCAGGGATGGTCTGCGCCCAAAACAGTCAGGAATATTCCGTGAAACATCTTGTGTTCCCTGAAGGTTGCCCGCATCAGGACAAGATAAGCCTTGCCGCCAGGCTTGTCCCAACCCAAGAGCAGCTTGATTGGCAGAATCTGGAAATGACCGCTTTCCTCCATTTCGGAATGAACACCTTCACCGGACGCGAGTGGGGTGACGGCAAGGAAAGTCCATCCCTGTTCGCTCCTACGGACCTTGATGCCGAACAATGGATCCGAACCCTCAGCCAAGCCGGATTCAAAATGGCGATCCTGACGGCAAAACACCACGATGGATTCTGCCTCTGGCCGACCAAGACCACCCTTCATTCTGTCGCTTCATCCCCTTGGAAAGATGGTAAAGGTGATGTGGTGCGTGAAGTACGGAATGCCTGCGCTAAATACGGGATGAAATTCGGAGTCTATCTTTCTCCTTGGGACCGCAACGCCCCTTGCTACGGAGACTCACCAGCCTATAACAAATTCTTCATCGCCCAGCTCACGGAACTGCTCACCGACTATGGAGAGGTTGACGAGGTGTGGTTTGACGGAGCCAACGGTGAGGGGCCGAACGGAAAAATCCAGGTCTATGACTGGGACTCCATCCTTCGTGTCATCCACTCCCTGCAGCCGCATGCCGTGACAGCCATCATGGGTGACGACGTGCGTTGGGTCGGCAACGAAAGCGGCATGGGACGCGAGACCGAGTGGAGCGCCACGGTGCTCACCCCAAAAGCATACGCCCAGGCTGATGACAACAACGGACGGTTGGGAATCACCAACTTGTCCAAGGATCTAGGCAGCAGGAATATGATCGAAAAGGCTACCGAGATGTTCTGGTATCCATCCGAAGTGGATGTCTCCATCCGCCCAGGATGGTTCCACACAGCCGACCAAGATGAGAAGGTAAAAAGTCTCAAGACACTGGTGGACATATATTTCCAGTCAGTTGGCCGCAACTCTGTGCTGCTGCTCAATGTTCCCCCGGACAAAAGAGGACATATTCACGAAGCAGACTCGGTGAGACTTCAAGAACTGTCTGACTACCTGAAACGCACGTTCAGCGATGACCGGGTGCGGAAAGGGAGCCTCCTGTGGAATGCTGTCCAAGGGGAGGAACGTGTTTACAAACTGAAAAAAGGTTCGCGCGTGAATGTCGTGATGCTTCAGGAGGACATCAAGCGTGGGCAAAGGGTAGAGTCATTCGTTGTGGAAGGATTGGAGAATACTGGCTGGAAAGTTCTTTGCGAAGGAACGACGATCGGACACAAGCGTCTTGTACGTTTTGAGGAATCAGATCTCAAAGCCATCAAGGTACGCATCACAGGCTCCAGAGCTGAAGTTCATCTGAGCAGAGTCGGTGTTTTCCATGCCCCGGCCATCGCGGACAAGGCAACCGGCGCTGATTGGAACGACATTCCGAGAGAAGAGTGGACTGTAGATAACGATCATCCGCTGGTCTTGGATCTCGGCAGGAAAGCTGCGTTGACCGCATTCACATATGCGCCTCTTGAAAGCAGGGTAGGAGAAGAAATGGCATTCCGCTTTAGTTTTTCGGCAAGTGATGATGGCGACAAGTGGCACACAATCATAAAAGAAGGAGAGTTCAGCAACATCATGCACAATCCGGTTCCAATGAGAATATCTTTCAATTCCACGATTGAATGCCGCTTCATACGCATCGAGACCTCGGCGTTGGACGGCAAGCCAGCGAAGATCTTACCGGAAGAGATCGGTGTCACACTGAGTCAGTAACTTCGGCAGGTTACAGGATCCGCCCGATGATAGGTTTGATAAAAGTCAACATGGGAACAAAATACTTGATATTCAAGAAAATCGTAACTCTCTTCTTTGCCATCCCAGCCACCGAGGCACTAGTTCACGGAGCAGAGATCGATCGCGGTGGATGGTACGTGGAGATGGCCGGAATGGGTTCCACGAAGAGGGCACTGCCGTTCTGGAGCCACACCAACAAAGGAGGAGTCTATCCCGAGACCTGCGGAGGACTTCTTAGAGGAGGTGTAAACGGAACAAGCTACGGCAAAAACACTTTCCGGCTGGACTGGGGAATCGGGCTTGCCGGTTATGCCGCCGCCGAGGGGAATGCGGAGGTGCATAACAGCGACGGAAGCAGCACAAGAGGCATGGTTCAGGAACTCTATGTCGGCACCGGCTGGAAGAAACTGAATCTTGATCTTGGAATTCGTCGGCGCGCGACAGATTTCGGAGGACTTTCTGTGACCGGAGGAAATTTCGTGCTTACAGACAACGCCCAGAGTTTTCCCGGATACCGTCTGCATTCCGATTGGATCAAGATACCTTTCACCAAGGGCATCCTTTCCGCAAGATTCGACTTCGGGGATTATGGGCTTTGGGACAACAGGTACGTAAAACACACTCTGCTCCACAACCAGGCCCTACACTTCAAGGTGAACATCAGCAAGAGGATCTCTTTCACAGGAGGATTGGACCTTTGGACACAATGGGGCGGAACATCGCCGGTCTACGGCAAACAGCCCCATAAATTTTCCGACTATCTGAAGATCATGGTCGCCGCAAGCGGAGGGGAAGGAGCGACAAAAAGCGACCAGATCAACGCGCTCGGCAATCACCTTGGACGCGAACTTCTAAGGTTGGATCTGGATCAGGACAGATGGCGTCTGGCATTCCAGCACGACAGGCCGTTCGAGGATGGTTCCGGGGTCGGGTTCCAGAACTTTCCCGACGCCGTGAACACCCTTCATCTCTCATTCAAGAACAAGGACAAATGGGTCAGTGACTTGCTTTTGGAATTCATCTACACGAAGTGGCAGTCGGGGACGCGGCATGACAGGCCGGCCACGGAAGAGGAACTGAAAAGGAATCCTGACAAGAAGGTTTACATCGTAGGTGGTTGCGACAATTATTTCAACAATGGTGAATATCAGTCCGCATGGACTTACAATGGGCGTTCGATAGGGCTTCCTCTTTTCACTCTTACCCCTAAGGATGAGAACGGAATCACCAAGGGAGTGTCCAACAACAGAATCATCGCGTGGAATGTCGGTCTGGGAGGAAAAATATTCAGAAAAGTACCCTACTTATTGAAAGTTACATACAGTAAGAATTTCGGAAAGTACAGCCAATCAGACCCGTTCTATAATTCGGTTCCAAGGCAGGTTTCAGGAGCATTGGAGCTCACGTTGCCTAAACGCGTAATTGGAAACGCAACCCTTCTCAGCATCGGCCTTTACGCAGACAAAGGATCACTTTACCCTGACACCGCAGGAATAACTCTTCGTCTTGGTTGGGGCGGAACGCTCACTCACTGACACTGACGTAGCCAACGCTGCCAACGCTGACGCAGCCAACCTGTGGAGGATAAATCACTTAATACAAGGTAATTACAACACTCTACTCCCAATGGCATGGAGTACACCATATCATCTCATTAATAGTTAAGCCATTAGCCTCCATAGCCCCCAGACTGTCTGAAAAAGTCTCGGCGAGAGCTGATAAGTCTGTACCCCCCTATACAGGGGCGACAACGAATTTTCAATCCTCGGAGATGGTAATTATACTTTTAAGACAGTCTCCCCCATCATCAAAAAAAAGGGTTGAGTTGCACCAAAAAAAAGAGGACGAAAGCTATTAACTTCCGTCCTTTCGTTGGGGTGCGATGTGGGGCTCGAACCCACGACACCCAGAACCACAATCTGGTGCTCTACCAACTGAACTAATCGCACCGTGTTAGAGATTGCAAAGTTACGAATATATTTGATAAATGCAAGCGTATAATCAGAATATTTTCACAAAAGGTTACGAAACGGCACGGAAATCCAGTGTGTATTATTATCTTTGTGCATGCGGAAAATTCTGACAATCGGACTGTTCCTTGCTTTTACCGGCTCTGCGGCGGCACAAAACCACCGTGAGGGTTTTCCATCATGGACGGGCAAGGCCGGATCATACCTTATAAAAGGACTGAATATTCCACATCCATCCTTCCATACGCCCGACACTGTGAACGTCGTGATCATGGGTGACATGATGATGCACCGGGATCAGATTTCCAACGCAAGGACCGGAGAGGACACTTTCGATTTCTCGGAGTGCTTTCCTAAGGTGGAGCATCTTATCAAGGAGGCGGACATCGCCGTGGCGAACATGGAATTCACGCTTGCGGGAAAGCCTTACACCGGCTATCCATGTTTCTCGGCGCCGGACAGCTACGCCGAAAGCATCGCCGGAAGCGGAGTGGACATATTCCTGACCGCAAACAATCATATTCTTGACAAAGGGCGGGAAGGAATCGAAAGGACGCTGGGAATATATTCAAGAATGGAGAAGGAGGGAGGCGTAAGGCACACGGGAGCAGCGGTTTCCGCAATGGAAGACTCGCTGCGCTTCCCGCTGAAAGTCGTGTCTAAGGGCATCCGTCTCGCGTTCATCAACTTCACCTACGGCACGAACTGCGTAATCAAGGAAGCGTTTCCTAAAGTCCACCGGATTGACACAGTTGAGATTGCCGGAGCGATTCAAAGAGCAAAGGAATCCGGCGCGGACTTCATCGTGGCCCTGCCTCATTGGGGCGCTGAATATGTCCTCAGGCATTCCGCCTCGCAGGAACGGTTGGCGCGATGGTTGGCCGGAAAAGGTTGCGACGCTGTCATCGGGGCGCACCCACATGTGCTTCAGGACACGACAACGATGATCGTGCAAAACGGGAAAAGCATGCGGCAGGTTCCGGTGGTATATTCATTGGGCAACTTCATCTCCAACATGAGCGCCCCGAACACTCAGATCGGGATGATGGTGACACTGCGTTTCACAAAGGACTGGCTTGGGAACAGGAATATGCTTGAGCCGCTCCTGACCCTTACCTGGTGCTCCAGACCAGGACACCTTACGCGCGGCTACACCACAATCCCCGTCAAGGAATATCTCGGGAAACGCGACCTGTGGCGTAATCCTTGGGACTACGACAAGATGGTCACATCCTACGAGAGGGTTAAGAGAGAAACTGGAATTATTGATTGATAATGAAGAAGACAATAACGCTTGATGCCATCGACCCCATCGAGATCTTCGGGGTCGGGAACAAGATACTCGAAGAGTTCTGCTCTTATTTTCACGGACTTAAGGTTGTCGCCAGAGGCAACGAGATCCACCTGGACGGCAAGGAGAACGACATACAGGAATTCAACCAGAAATTCGCCGAGCTGGTTGACCGGAGAATGCACAAGATGAATCTCACGGCCTTCGATGTGGAGGACATCTTCGACGGGGAGAACTCTCCCAACAACTTCAGGCTCAACGGTGAGGCCATCATCGTCCACAGCACGGAAGGCAAACCGATCAAGGCCCGCAACAAGACCCAACAGGAGATGGTCAAGGCCTATTTCGAGAACGACCTCGTCTTTGCCGTTGGCCCGGCCGGAACCGGCAAGACCTACATAGCGATCGCTTTGGCTGTCAGGGCGTTGAAAAACCGTGAGATAAAGCGGATCATCCTGACCCGTCCTGCCGTCGAGGCCGGTGAACGGTTGGGATTCCTGCCCGGAGACCTGAAAGACAAGCTGGATCCGTACCTCCAGCCATTGTACGACGCTCTCGGCGACATGATTCCACCCAAGAGACTGCAGGAGTTCATCGAGGAGGGAACGATCCAGATCGCCCCGCTGGCCTACATGCGAGGCCGGACGCTGGACCGGGCATGTGTCATCCTGGACGAGGCACAGAACACGAATCTGTCCCAGCTCAAGATGTTCCTCACCAGAATGGGCATGAACGCCAAGTTCATCGTGACCGGTGACGCGACCCAGGTCGATCTCCCCCGCCGCGAGGATTCCGGCCTTCTGAAAGGCATAAGCCTCCTGAAGAACATCAAGGGAGTCAGCACCATCATCTTCACCAATGAGGACATCGTCCGCCACCCCCTCGTAGGCAAGATCGTCAAGGCCTTCGACCGCAAGGAGGCCGAGGAATCGCCCGTGGCAGACAACTGATTGACAATCAGATAATAACGCAATCACCTCCTGCCGGGCCTGGCAGGAGGTGATTGTTTTATTTATTATCTATCAAGCACTTAACCGCCACGGACTTCCGAGGCGGTCATTTGCCGGATTAGTTGTTCAGAAGAGCGTTGTACTTCTCGTAGCCGGCCTGGAACTTAGGATCCTGGTCACGGAAACGATAGTAGATCTGCTTGAGGTACTCTGCGATCGTTGACTTGATGGCGGCGTCCTCGCAGACAACGTAGGCCTGCTCGAACGGATCGATGCACTTCTTCAATGTCACCTCGAAGTCCTGCACGAGAGCCATGTACTTGGCGTCATCAAGTTCATTCTGGGCTTTCTCCTGAAGCTCCAGAGCCTTGTCATAGTACATCTGACCCTTGCCGATGTAGGCAAAGACATACTTAGGGTCCTTGGCGGCGGACTCATCGTAAGCCTTGGCAGCCTTGTCAAGATCACCGATCTGCTTGTAGGCCTGTCCCTCGACATAGTAAAGGGAAGCGTTGTCAGGAGATGTAGCCTTTGCCTGCTGGAGAAGCTCGAACAGCCTGTCGGTACCCTCGCCGCTGGTCATGTAGTAGTTGATGAGGCCGAAGACGATGCTCTCGCTTGTAGGGAACTTCTGGAAGCCCTGCTCAAGATATTCCTTGGCGGCAGTCTTTCCGGCAGCGGTGGTGTCAATGTGTGAGACGCAATCTGAAAGTTTGGCGAACACCTCACCGCCATCACCATAATAACCGTAACCAAGGCACTTGTCAAACATGGTCTTGGCCTTTGAGAAATTCTCCGTGCTCCATGATGTGAACGCGGCGTTGTACAGAGAGTTGGTGTCGATCTGCGCGTAAGGCTTCTGGGCAGCGGCCTCGTAGGCGGCCTCGAAGTACTCCTCAGCCTTCTTCACGTCACCGAGGGTGTAGGCGTTGTAGGCCTCCTGGTTCAGTTTCTCGGAGATTGTCTTGATTCCTGCGCTGATGTCCTTGTCCTTGCTGTGCTTCTCGTCAAGTTCATAAGCCTTCTTGTAAGCCTCAAGAGCCTTAGAAAGAGCGTTCTCGACAACAGGCTTAACGATCTCGATCACCGAGAGCTGGCCATTGGCGTTGAAGTAGAGATTCTTGTTCTCGTAGATCTGCTTGGTGTACTGGGCTCCGTTAAGGGTGACGGTCTCGACAGAGGACGGTTTCTCACCACCCATTGAAAGCTGAAGGGCGTTCATGTCGGCTCCGATCCAAACATTACCGGCAGGAGCAGCGTAAGCGTCAAGATAGGTCTGCGCGAGCTTCATCCAGGTGGCCACCTTGGTAGCCTTCTTCTCGTTCTGGGAAGCGGCAAGAGCACTCTCGACCGCCTTGGCGGCAGAGTTTACGTTAGACTGGGCATTCGCTACCTGGAAGGAAGCGAGCAATGCCAAAACAATCAATGTCTTTTTCATGATTATTGGTATTTAGTTGTTTCCAAATATACTATTCTTGAGGAGTCTCCGCGTTCTCCCCAGCAACCTTTTCCTGTTCGTCATCACCTTTCTCGACAGTCGAGATGGCGGCGATCGAGTCACCGTTCTTGATGTTGATCAGTTTCACACCCTGGGTCGCCCTGCCGGCCACCCTGATGTCGGAGACAGCCATCCTGATTGTAAGACCAGACTTCTCTATGATCATCAAATCATTGTTCTCGGTCACGTTCTTGATGGCGATCAGCTTGCCGGTCTTCTCGGTGATGCTGATGGTCTTCACACCCTTTCCTCCCCTCTTGGTGATCCTGTACTCATCGAAGTCGGTCCTCTTGCCGAATCCGTTCTCGCTCACGACAAGCACGGTGTGCGCGGAAGCGTCCTCTGCCTTAGGATCATAGTTGATGGCTCCGATGACCTCATCGTCGTCTTCAATATTGATGCCACGGACTCCGGTGGAGTTTCTTCCCATTGGGCGGGCGTCCGTCTCATCGAAGCGGCAGCAGCGTCCCTCACGGGCGGCGATGAATATCTCCTCGTTGCCGTTGGTGAGCAACGCCTCGACAAGTTCGTCACCCTCACGCAGGTTGACCGCGTTCACGCCGGCTGTCCTTGGATGTGAATATGCCTCCAGGGATGTCTTCTTGATTATACCCCTCTTTGTGATGAGCACGATGTTGTTGCCGTTCACATATTCAGGATCCTTGAGGGTCTTGACGTTGATGTACGCAAGGATCTTGTCGTCCGGGATGCTGAGCACGTTCTGGATGGCGCGGCCCTTCGAGGCCCTTGATCCTTCCGGAATCTCATAGACCTTGAGCCAGTAGCAGCGTCCGGCCTGGGTGAAGAGCAGCATCGTCGAGTGCATATTCGCGATGTAAATGTGGTCGATGAAGTCCTCGTCCCTTGTCGCGCTTCCCTTCATTCCGACTCCGCCGCGGGCCTGGGTACGATATTCGGTCAGAGGGGTCCTCTTGATGTAGCCAAGGTGGGAGATCGTGATGACCATATCCTCGTCGGCATAGAAGTCCTCCGGGTTGAATTCCTCGGCCGAAGGACGGATCTCGGTCCTTCTCGGGTCGGCGTATTTGTTCTTGAGTTCGATGGTCTCAGCCTTGATGACCTTCATCTGCTCCTCGACGCTTCCGAGAATCTCGTTGCAGCGGGCGATGAACTTCTCAAGCTCGTCATATTCAGCCTGAAGCTTCTCCCTCTCCAGTCCGGTCAGCTGACGGAGCCTCATCTCGACAATGGCTGTCGCCTGGGCGTCCGTGAACTCGAACCGTGAGATCAACTCGGCCTTTGCCTCGTCCACATTGCTTGAATGCCTGATGATGTGGATGATCTCATCGATGACATCGATGGCCTTCAGCAGACCTTCCAGAATGTGCGCCCTCTTCTGAGCCTTCTCCAACTCGAACCTGGTCCTTCTGATGATGACATCGTGGCGGAATTCCACGAAATTGGCGATCATATCCTTGAGGGACAGCGTTCTTGGACGACCCTTGACCAGGGCGACATTGTTGAACGCAAAGCTGGACTGGAGCTGGGTGTACTTGAACAAGGTGTTGAGCACGACGTTCGAGTTGCAGCCCTGCTTTACCCTGATGATGACGCGGACACCCTCGCGGGAGGTCTCGTCGTTGATGTAGGTGATGCCCTCGATCTTCTTGTCCTCGACCATCTGGCCGATCTTCTCGATCATCTCCTTCTTGTTGACCATATACGGAATCTCGGTCACGACGATGGTCTCACGGCCGTTGTCAGCGACCTCGATCTCGGTCTTGGCCCTCACGACAACCTTACCGCGGCCGGTCTCGTAGGCCTCCTTGATCCCGCTGACACCCATTATGATGCCTCCGGTCGGGAAGTCAGGTCCCTTGATGTGCTGCATCAGCCCGTCCGTGTCGATGTCCGGGTTGTCGATGTAGGCGCAGATCGCGTCACAGCACTCGCCCAGATTGTGCGGAGCCATATTCGTGGCCATTCCGACGGCGATACCAGACGAACCGTTCAGAAGAAGCAGCGGAGCCTTTGTAGGCAGTACTGTCGGCTCCTCCTCGGTGTCATCGAAGTTAAGGGTCATATCCACAGTGTTCTTGTCGATGTCGGCAAGAACGTCGTCTGTCATCTTCTGAAGCTTGGCCTCGGTGTACCTCATGGCGGCGACAGGGTCACCGTCCATAGATCCGAAGTTACCCTGACCGAAAATCATAGGGTAACGCTGGTTCCAAGGCTGAGCGAGCCTGGCGAGAGCGCCATACACACTGGAGTCGCCGTGCGGGTGGTACTTACCGAGCACCTCGCCGACGATCTTGGCGCACTTACGTGTAGGCCCTGAATATGACAGGCCGAGGCCGTCCATTCCGAACAGAACCCTTCTCTGCACAGGCTTCAGACCATCCCTGACATCAGGCAGCGCACGCGAGACGATAACGGACATCGAATAGTCGATGTACGCGGTACGCATCTCGTGGTCAATCTCAACCGGTTCGATGATGCCGGTCTGGCCTTCCTCTTTCTTTTCCTCAATATCCATATTCCGATGTTGAATACATTATAGTTAAACACGCAAAATTAGTAAAAAAAACCGAGAGAGACAACAGTGCCCGAAGCCTCCGTTCCCGATGAAAAATATTTTCGCGCTTGTACAGCGTTTTGGCACAATCGCGCACTACCTTTGCATCAGAAACAAAAAAACAATGTTATGAGAAACACTGAATATAATCTCGAAAAGCTCGCCTCAATGATCTCGTCAGAATCATCGTTCACAGCCCTTATGGAGATAATGGGTGATATGGGACTGGAGTTCGAGGGAGCCGTCAAGAACGCATAATCATTTGACAGCCAAGGCAGTCTCCTCTTCCTTCAAGGAGACGAGGGTGTTCTCCTTGTCCGCCGTCAGGCCGACCCGGAGAGTCCTGAGCCCGGAAGAGCCCTTCTTCCTCCTGCCTTGAAGAATCCTGTCGGAGATGATGAACTCCGACACCGGATCCTCGACATATTTCATCACGGCCCTCTTCAAAGGCCTCGCCCCGAAAGCCGGATCGAAACCGGCGTCAGCGATGAAGCGCTTGGCGGAAGGGGTGACAACCAACTTGTAGCCAGCCTCCTCTGCCCTGGACCGGAGATCCTTCAACTCGATGTCGATGATCTTCTCGATGTCCTCCTTGGTCAAAGCGTTGAAGAATATCCTTTCGTCCACCCTGTTGATGAACTCCGGAGGGAAAGACTTTCTGATGGCCTTCTCCAAGACACTCTGACGGTTCTTCGAGACGCTCTTCCCGGAAGTGGCAAAGCCGACCCCGCTGCCATATTCATCAAGCTCGCGGCTGCCGACGTTGGAGGTCATTATGACGATGGTGTTCCTGAAGCTCACGACGCGGCCATTGCTGTCCGTCAAGCGACCCTCGTCAAGCACCTGAAGCAGAATGTTGAATATGTCAGGATGGGCTTTCTCGATCTCGTCCAGCAGCACTACGCAGTAAGGTTTTCTGCGCACCCGCTCGCTGAGCTGCCCGCCCTCCTCGTAGCCGACATAGCCGGGAGGCGCTCCGACAAGACGGGACACGGTGAATTTTTCCATATATTCACTCATATCGATTCTGACCATATTCTCCTGAGAATCAAAAAGATATTCAGCAAGGCACTTCGCGAGTCGGGTTTTGCCTACTCCGGTCGGACCGAAGAAGAGGAACGTGCCGATCGGGCGGTTCGGGTCTTTCAGCCCGGCTCGGTTCCGTTGGATAGCGCGCACGACTTTCTCGATGGCATCGTCCTGGCCTATGATTCGGCTTTGGAGCCTGCCTTTCATCTTCATTATCCTGTTGCCCTCGGACTCGGCGACCTTGTTGACAGGGATTCCGGTCATCTTCGAGACGACCGTGGCTATGTCCTCGGCATCAACTATATTTCCCGTCCTCTTGTCCTTCGTCAGATTCAGACGGATCATCGAGCCAGCCTCGTCAAGAGCGTCTATCGCCTTGTCAGGCAGAGACTTGTCGGTGATGTAACGGTCAGTCAGACGGACACAGGCCTCTATGGCCTCATCACTGTAGGCAACCTTGTGGAAATCCTCATAATTCGGCTTGAGGTTCTCCAGAATCGTGATGGACTGCTGGATGTCAGTCGGTTCCACGACAATCTTCTGGAATCTCCGGTCAAGAGCCCCGTCCTTCTCAACAATCTTGGCGAACTCGTCCATAGTCGTGGCTCCGATGCACTGGAGCTCGCCGCGGGCCAAGGCCGGTTTCAGGATATTGGCCGCATCCAGGCTTCCCTGCGCGCCACCGGCTCCGACAATAGTGTGGAACTCGTCAATAAACAGGATTATGTCCGGGTTTGAGCTTGCCTCCTTGATTATCGATTTGAGGCGCTTCTCGAAATCCCCACGGTATTTCGTTCCGGCGACAACCAAGGCTATATCCAAGGAAATCAGGCGTTTCTTGGCCAAGGCCGGGGATATGCTTCCACCGGCTATCCTCAATGCGATCCCTTCGACTATCGCGGACTTTCCTACTCCGGGCTCGCCGATAAGCATCGGGTTGTTCTTCTTGCGCCGCCCAAGGATCTCTATGACACGGGCAATCTCGGTCTCCCTGCCGACAACGGGGTCCAGTTTTCCTTCGGCGGCGGCCTTCGTGAGGTCAAAGCCAAAGTCCTCGATCACGCTCTTCTCCGGTTTGGATTCCTGATTGGTCTCCTGCTGGTCATCCTCACTTTTGTCATCCTCTTGCTCCGGATCCTTACCCAGCATCCCCTCGTCACGCATATACGACAACAGACGACCGTAATCCACTCCGTGCTGCCGCAGATAGGCCTGGCCATAATTCTCGGTCGTGCGGCAAAGGGCCAGAAGAAGATGCAGGGAGTTCGCCTCGGTAACGCCTTGCTTGGAAGCCTCCAGAACGGTGATGCTCAAGACGTTCTGGGCGTAACGGGTGAACGAGATCTTGTCCGATTCCGCATAAGGGATCGGTTCGTTTGTGAATATATGACTGTCGATGAACCGCTTGAAGTTGTCAGCGTCAATTCCCAGGCCTGTCACTGTCCTGAAGGCGGCGTTGTCGCCGTGCCGGAGGACCCCCAGGAACAAGTGGTCCGGGCCTATGCCGTAACTGCCGGTCCGCATGGCTTCATCTCTGGCGTAGCGGATTATGTCGTTGAGTTCGTCGGATATTCTTATTTCCATAAATGTTTTTCAAAGTATAATTTACAATATTAAGTAATTTTCTCTGGTTCTGCAAGTCGCTTCGACAGGCTCTGCGACCGAGACCGTCTGGCCGCGGAGCCTGTGGTTGCTGAGTTTGCCGAAGCATCGAAGCGACATTACTATTACGGAAATTTTGTTACATTTGTAAGTACAAGAAAAAGAAAAGGAATGAACGAGGAAAGAAGCACGGACAGACTTGCCCGTTACATAATCTGGACAGCAGCGGCGGCGGTGACCGTCACATTCTGCTGGTATTTCCGCAGCGTGCTGGTCTATATTATCATAGCCGCGGTGGTCTCCCTGTTGGGAAGGCCGATAATGAAAGGTCTGAAGCACATAAGGATAAAAGGCAAAAGTGCTCCGGACTGGCTGGCCGCGATAGTCTCACTCCTCCTGATTCTGGTGATATTCTTGGGAATAGTGACTCAGATCATCCCTGTATTCTCCAGCATCATAACCAACGTCTCCGGCAACCTCCAGTCCGCCTCTTTCAAGGCTTCGGAGATCACCGTCTGGTTCGACAAGGTGAACGTCTGGCTGATCGACAGGCTGCCATCCATGGGACGAGACTTCAAAGTCCAAGACGCTGTGCTTGGCTGGATCAAGAACGCCTTCGACCTTTCTTCCGTGACCTCAGTCGTCGGCTCCGTGGCCTCAGCCTTAGGCTCCTTCGGCATCGGTCTGTTCTCGGTGATGTTCATCGGATTCTTTTTCGTGAAAGACGAGACCCTTTTCCGCAGGATTGTCGGCTCGCTTGTGCCTGACAAGGTCGAGAAAACAGCCATCAGCGCCATCGGAGACATCGAGCATCTTCTGACCCGCTATTTTGTCGGACTGATGGTCGAGGTACTCGGCGTGGCTCTTCTCAACTTCCTCGGACTCTGGCTGATAGCGAGGATCGGATTCTACCCGGCCGTCGGAATCGCCTTTATGACCGGTCTTCTGAACGTGATCCCTTACGTGGGGCCGTGGATCGGCGGAGCCATCGGAACCATCCTCGGAATCGTTCTGAAATACAGCAGCGCCGCCGCCATCGGAGTCTATCCAGACTTTATGATGGTGATAATCACACTATTGGCGGTCTTCATCTGCACCCAGTTGGTGGACAATTTCCTGTTCCAGCCTCTGATCTACTCGACCAGCATCAAGTCCAGCCCTCTGGAGATATTCATAGTGCTGCTGATGGCGGGGCATCTCGGCGGAATCATAGGAATGCTGGTAGCCATTCCGGCCTACACAGTGCTCAGAGTGATAGCGGCACGATTCTTCTCCGAACTCAAACCGATCCGCAGACTTATCGCAGCCACGGATGACGAACAAAAATCTTAATGAATATGAACACGATCTTCAAGAAATTTATGGCGCTGGTCGCCATCATCGCCGGATTCCTGACAAGCGGCAAGGCTAACGCTCAGGAAAAATATTCACCGTCGGGCACCTATCAATTCGCCGTGAAAGACGGGAACTCACTTTTCCTTGATGAATATCTCGCCACGGCCGGAAGCGAGACCACTCTGAACGGCAACGAGAAACCATCGATCGTATTTGTCTTCGGAGGCGGATTCAAGGGCGGAGAGCGCAGCCACAAGGAATATGTTCCCTGGTTCAAGATGCTCAACGACGAAGGCTACACGGTGCTCACCATCGACTACCGCCTCGGGATGAAAGGCGTGAAGACAAAGGGCGGAATAGGCTCGGTCAAGCAGTTCTACCACTCTGTCAGAATCGCCAGCGAGGATCTGTTCAGCGCCACGAAGTACATCATCGACAACGCCAAGACGCTGAAAGTCAATCCGGACAATCTGGTGATCTGCGGATCGTCAGCCGGTGCGATGACCGTTCTTGAGACCGAGTGGATGCTCTGCAACGGGAAAGCCACGGAGGCTCTGCCCGAAGGATTCCGTTACGCCGGAGTGATGTCGTTCTCGGGGGCGATCCTGTCCCGCGAGGGGATGCCGAAATATTCGCAGACTCCGGCTCCGACCGCATTTTTCCACGGCACGGCCGACAAGGTCGTGAACTACGGGAACATACGGGTGTTCAACTGGGTGTTCGCCGGCACGGACAAGCTCGTCAAGATATTCAAGAAAAACGGTTATGTCTATAACGCTTTCCGCTTCAAGGACCACAAGCACGAGATCGCGGATTCGATGGTGGAGACGTTCGCAGACCAGATCCGCTTCCTTGAAACCAATGTGACGAGAAAGGTCGCCAGAACTGTGGATTCCACAATCGACGACCCTGAGGCTCCGGTTCCGAGCGGATCAGCGAACCGCAAGGAGATGTACGGAAAGTAATTAATTCTGAATATATTTACGATAGACTTCCGCGATTCTGCGGTATCCCTCTTCATTCGGATGGAGTCCGTCCCTGAAGAGGGATTCGTCTAACTTGCCGTCAGCCTTGGTGAGGACAGACTTCACGTCCACGATGTCGTAGTTCGTGAGGTCGCTAGACTTAAGCAGTTCATCCACAGTGGCGTTGACCTTGTCAACCCTATCGATTGCCTTTCTGCGAGGATAGATGTGGACTATGTGGATGCGGGCTGTCGGCTGTTTCACACGAATATATTCAATCAGCCCAACCATTCCTTTGGCTATGTCCTCCTCGCTGCGACTGTAGATGTCGTTGGTGCCGGCCATCACGAAAATGTGCTTGGCGGAGAATCCGTCCAGTTCCTCGTGCATCATACGCCACATCATATTCCCGAGACGGTCCCAGCCGTAGCCGCAGTTGATGACGTTTCGGTCAGCAAATATGTCGTTCCACGAATCCACGCCAGCGTGCCAGGTCTTGTGGCTCGGTTCGCCTGACCAGTAATGGGTTATGGAATTGCCTATCATCACGATCTCCGGATTCGGGGCGATGTGCCTTTCACGATAAAGGACTCTGGAATGTCTTTCGGTCCAATCATAGAAAGTGAAATCGCGGCGCTGTCTCAGTGGTTTCAGAATATTAGGCAGATTGGCCGTTGTGCCGAGAGCGTTGAAGATCGCCTCAAGTGTGGCCACCGTGTCAGCCTTGGCCCCGTCCACGGCGATGAAATAGCCTGACTTTTTGCTTTCTTTCTTGCTGACGACCTTCACAGGAAAGTCAGCCTTTCTCTGGATGATGTTCCTTACCGCCTTGGAAGGCCTGTCCACAGCCTCAACCGGGACATTGTAGAACGCCACGGCCTTCTCAACCGGCACCGGCTCGAAATGGAAATAGGTTCCGCCATCGGCTCCAATTTCCATCCACTTCACCTCGTTGTAAAGCGGAAGATAAAGCCTGAACTCGTTACCGTTCTTGGCTGACTTTCCATAATCAACACGGAAACAAAATGTTATCGTGTCACTTGCAGCCTTCCCAAGATCGGAAGTCCCGTTCAACAGGTGGAATCCGCCGTCGTTGTCGATGTCATAGAGGTCAACTCCCAGAGAAGCCATCTCTGTAGCCCCTTTAGGAATATTCCTGCCCTCAAGCACGTACCGGACCTTGATCTCCGGAGCGTTGGTCCCGAAATCAATGTTCCCCCTGTCAAATGTCCAGCAGGTCCCGAACGGTCCTTTTGTCCTTTCAGTCAGTGGATTATGCCACCCATTCACATCAGCCGCCATCGTACCGACTGAGAGCAGCAGTGTCAGACTCACCGCAGACACCGCACGCTTCACGATTTCCGAATATCTCATATTCATTAAATTTTAATTATTGTCCTTTTCAAAACGGCCTCAAAGATAGTGATTTTTCCGGAAGGACACATACTCGGATTTACGAGAGGAACATTTCCTAGCCAAAGTGATACACTCATGATCAAATTGAACCATGACAGGTGCGTTTTCTTTCCTTTTTGCGACTGCGGACTTAAAGAATATCAGTCGGCAAGTTTCTGCCCCTCGTAGGCGACCGGATATTTCCCGAAATTCAGTTTCATCAAGATTCCGGAATCGGTCAATGTGCCGGAAAGGCCTGTGACTGTGTACTTAGGGAACGGCAAGGTTCCGCCTGAGAGAGGGACTATCCCATCGGCCGAAAGTTCAATGGTACCGTTCTTGACCTCGAATCCGACTCCTGGGACAGACACGTCCAGTGAAACCGGCATCTGAGGGGCGAACTTCACCTTGTAAAACATAATGTCAAGGGTCTTGGCAGTCTCATCTATCCGAACCTCCACCTTGACTTCCTCTGAGACATTATCGATGCCGTCCGCTGTCACGGTCATTGTTCCTGAATATTCATAATTCCCTGAAAGCAAAGGATTTTCCACATCACCATCCTCTTTGGAGCAGGACATTGTCAGCAGCGGCATGACCGCCAGTAAAAGCATAAAGATTTTTTTCATATTCATTACAGATTGATTGATAATCCTATTGTGAACCGACGAGGTTTCCCGGTCTGGAAGAAAGAATTGCCGACAGACTTGAAATAGAAAACGGAATATTCAGTGTCGGCGAGATTCTGCCCTTTTAGCCAAAGTTCCGCCTTTGATGTGGCCAGACGGACATCCGTGCCTATCAAAGAATATGGCGGTTGGCTTATGTCTCCGGCTTCGTTCCAGTAGATTCTTCCGCTGCGATTGATGTCGGCGTTCAAGGAGACCGAACGCAGGAAACGTCCACCTGTCAGGAACTTATAGCCGCACCTCAAGTACAGGGTTGAAGCCGGAGAGTATGGTATCCGGTTGCCGGACCAGTCTTCACGGCCGTCATTATAGTCAACAAAACGGGCGTCCATCAGATTTCCGGCGAACGATACGGAGAGGCCTTTCCACATCCAGGAAGCTTCCGCCTCAACCCCAAGGCTACGGGATCTGCCGGCGTTAGCCATCATACGCCCAGTTCCATTTCCGTAAGGGAAGACAGTCATCTGCTGGTTCCGGCAATCCACACGATAAGCTGTCAAGGAGGCCTCCAGGCGGTGTCCACGGGCATCAAGACCGATCCGGCCTCCTATCTCATAGTCAAGACATCGCTCAGGCTTGTATGTCATCATCGCACCGGAAAGGTCTTTCTGTCCGTCCAGATGTATTCCCAACTTTTCCATCATCCCTGACATCATCTTGTTCTGCAGGATGTCCGAGAAGATCTGCGTGTTGAAGCCTCCAGACCTGTAACCTTCCGAGACGGATGCAAGTAAAGACATATTCAAACCTTTGGACCGCATACGCTCGGACGTGGCGTCATACGAAACCGACAACTTCGGCTGCAATTGGGCATAACGCACCGTTTCCGTTCCGTTGCTCCTTGTGCTGAAAGGGATATATTCAGACATTGCAGGCGAGACGATGAAATGGATGTCCGAGCCGGAATCATAACGCATCCGGCCGGCCTCAAAGTCAAGTCTCAATCCGGCAGTGAATGTCCAACGGCCAGTCTTGAAATACGACTCGTGGTAGGCAGCCACATTGCCAAGAGCGATATTGAAATCACTGTAAATCAAGAAATTCTCTTCTTGAATATTCAATTTTCCCAATTCCTGCGGGATTCCGGAATTGGCGTTGTCCAGAATCAACGACTTTATGCCGTCTTCCAGAAAACGCACAGGAGCGGACATCCGGTTCAGCTTCACCATCGCGAACAGTCCGGTCTGGCTATCCCACCAAACAGGATGCGCCTTTGGTAAGAATATAAACTCCTGAGTCAAAGCACTTTGTTTCTGTTCCTGATTCAAGGTGAACATTGACATCGGTGTAAAATCCTGATCCATATCCATAGAATCGAAAAGAGCCTGGAGGCTTGTGACGGAACTGATTTTCCAGTTCCGCCATTCGGTCTTGAGACGGAATCCGTCCATAAGAAAGAAGCGACGGTAGCCGCTTTTGTCGTTGTAATCCACAGGGAGAAGTTCTCCTGTGTCAGGCATCCATTTTCGATAAGGGTAACCTGACTGATCTATGTACGAGACTGTCAAGATGTTATCCAAGGAGACCTTACCGATTCCGCCGATGAATCTCGCGCGGGCAGAGAATGTGTCCGAAAGACCGCAGGAACTCCCGTCATATTCATTGATGAAGAAACCGTCGGTATGTCCGTAGGCGGCGGTGAGCCCGAACCGGCCCTTGTAGGTCGAGAGTTTCGCGGACAAAGAGGATGCGCAGCCATATTCAATGGTGCCTCTCGTGCCTTGGTATGCGGTTGGAGAAAGTGTCTCGATGGAAAGGACTCCGAGCATCGAGTTGCGTCCGTAGAGGGTTCCTTGAGGTCCGTGCAGAAAATCAATCCTGCGGATGTCGGAGAAAGCGAAATCGTAGCAGTTCTTGTCCAGAATCGGCACGTCATCCACATAGAGTCCGATGACCGGATTGTCCATCCTGGAACCAAGGCCACGGACATAGATCGTCGAGGTCATCGAAGTGCCATAGTCCGGCATATTCAACCCCGGAATCACGGATGAAAGATCCTTGGGAGACGAGATTCCTCTTTCTTCCATATTCCTCATAATCAACGAAGTGATGGAGGTCACCCCTGTGATTGAGGCCGACCGTTTCACGGAAGAGGTCACGACCGAACCGGTGATCGTATCTTTGACCTCTGTCACCGGAGTGGACGCTATCAGTAAGGATGTCAATAAGGATGCAAGCATATCGGACAAATTCGGGCGCAAAGATAGTCCCAACGCAGTTTGCAAACTTATGATAATCAGATTTCGGCTTGGATTTTTTATGCATAGCACAGCCTCTGCGTTCCGGTGCCGGCAGGTCATGGCGGCCATTCACCCGGATAGGGCGCGCGAAGCGCGTAGGCCGCCATGGCCTGCAGGTACCGGACGCCCACTGTTTTAAAGGATTGATTACATGCCTCTGAAATCAGTCGGTGACATTCCGACCAGTTTTCTGAAGAAGCGCGAAAAGTAGGCTGGATCCTCGAAGCCAAGCCTGTAGGATACTTCTGAGATCGGGATGCCATGATCATGGAGAAGGGTTCTGGCCAAAGCAAGACGCGCGTTCTCTATCCACTCTCCCGCACTGCGCCCTGTCTCGGACTTGACGACACGGTTCAGATGGTTAGGAGTCACGCCCAGTTCCTCCGCATAGCCGGACACTCCGCCGAACGGACGTGAAGTGTCAAAGACCCGGCCAAGATATGCGGAGCAAAGTCTGGCTGACGCGGTTCCGTTGTTCTGAGGAATGACGTTGTCAAACTCTCCAAGCAGGACTTCCAGCAATCCTTGAATCGTAGGAAAATCTTCCGAGAACCGGGTCATTCTGATCAGAAGCTCATCGAAGAAAACCTTGTCCTCCATCGGAACAGTCATCACACTCGGCGCCCTGAGTCTCAGCACCCTATGTCCGGAATTACGCAGCAGCCCGGAAGAGAACGCCCCCATATACCCGATGGAATCCTTGAAATATTTCACGGAATATGCCGACTGCGGCGGGATCAAGGCGCAATCCTGCCCCCGCAACAGATAGGGATGGCCATCGACATCCGCAAGCACCTCTCCGGAAATAAGATAGATAAACGACCAGTCTTCCCTGACCATCCTATGCATCGGCTGAGCCGTAATATGTCCCGCCGCGTTCAGCGGCCTGATCACGAATTGTCTCATTTTCCCTGCAAAAATAGCAAAAGAAAACCATCTATGAATATTCCAGGAAGCGGAGTGACGGTTAGGAACATATACAAAAAAGAAAAATGCTATCTTTGCAGCCTTATTTTGAAAAAGGAATATGGTTAGGACAAAGGAAAGCAAGGCCAAAGGGTTCTTTTTCGGGATATTGGCCGCTGTCAGTTATGGTGTGAACCCTCTGGGTGCGAAGTACCTTTACGAGGAGGGGTTGAATGTGGAGTCGGTACTGTTTTACAGGTACGGACTTGCGGCGCTGATCATCGGAATGATCATGGCAGGAAAGATGATCGCCGGGAGGAAGGTCGCTTCGACAAGCTCAGCGACCGGATACGAGTCATTCAAGGTCAGCCGTGGTGAACTCTCGACGCTGACCGCCCTCGGACTGCTGTTCGTGATCTCCTCGCTGACACTGTACTGTAGCTTCCTGTACTTGGACAGCGGAGTCGCCTGCTCCCTGCTCTTCGTTTACCCGGTGATGACAGCCGTCCTGATGGCCATGCTCTATGGAGAGAAGATCACGAAGGCCACAGCGGCAGCCATAGCGCTCTCGCTGGTAGGAGTCCTTCTTCTTTATAAAGGTGACGGCGAAACCGTCCTCAGTACCGTCGGAGTGCTTCTGGTCATGGTCTCCGCCTTGAGCTACGCACTCTACATCATCGTGGCCAACCGAGCCTCCGCACCGGAATCCGAGCTGGGGACCGGGCACAGCAAGTTATCCAAATATATTCCTTTGCCACACAGGGTGACAATCCACAGGCTTGACATGTCGGCGATGAAGCTTAGTTTCTACGTGCTTATCGTCTGCGCCGTGTCGATGGTCCTGTTCTCGTTCACATCTGCGGAAAGGCATCTCATGCCGCTTGTCACCGGCCGCGAATGGGGATATTCATTGATGCTCGCCATCGTCCCGACCGTATTCTCGCTCGTCTCTATGGGAATCGCCGTGCGCATCATCGGTTCCACACCGACAGCCATCATGGGTGCCCTTGAGCCGCTCACTGCGGTCGTGATCGGACTCACTGTCTTCCACGAGGCTCTGACCGTCAACCTGGTAGTCGGCATCCTGCTGATCCTCACGGCGGTGATCACAATCATCCTCAGCAAGGGGAAAGCCTCCGCATGAAGAAGATCAGGGAAATACTCAAGATAGGTCTGCCGATCATGCTCGGACAGGCTTGCGTGATCATTCTGGCGTTCGCCGACAACATCATGATCGGGTGGCACAGCGTGGACGAGCTCGCCGCATCATCGTTCGTGAACAATGTCATGAACCTGTTCATCCTCACCGAATTGGGATTCGCGACCGGGATGACTCCGATGATAGGTGCGGACAACGGGACAGGCAACATCAAAGGAATCGGGATCACGGTGAAAAACGGTCTCATGACAAACGGAATCATCGGCGGGATCAGCATCATTCTCCTCACAATCATCTACTTCTGTCTTGATCACTTCGGACAGGCACCTGAATTGATGCCTTACATCAAGCCTTATTTCGCCATCATCGGAACCTCTACCCTGTTCGCCCTCGGATTCAATGTCCTCAAGCAATTCACGGACGGAATATGCCGCCCGATGATCTCGATGACCCTGCTGATGATCGGGAACCTGCTGAATATATTCGGAAACTGGGTGCTGATCTACGGCAAGCTCGGATTCCCGGAAATGGGGCTCACCGGAGCCGGCATCAGCACGCTCGTCTCCAGAGCGCTGATTCTCATAGTGTTCGCCGTGTACATATTCAAGTCAAAAAAGATGAATGAATATGCCCGCGCGATCAAGGATGCTCTCCTTTCCCGCGACAAGATGAAGGGGGTCTTCAAGATGGGCTACCCGGTCGGCATCCAGATGGCCCTGGAATCCTCCACGTTCACGTTCGCGGCTGTGATGGCAGGTTGGCTGGGAGTCATCCAGCTGGCCGCCCATCAGGTGGTCATCACCATCTCGCAGCTCTTCTTCCTGATGATGCAGGGGCTCTCGTTCGCAGTCTCGATCCTCGTCAGCAACGCTTTCGGCAGAAAGGACTTAGGGTCTGTCCGTGAATATGCCCGCAAAGGTTACTTCATGACACTCGGCATCTCCGCCACGCTTTCAGCACTGCTGTACTGCTTCCGCTACCAGGCCGCCGGAATATTCACAGACTCCCCTGAGGTCTCGGCGATGGCTGTGTCGCTTTTCTTCCTGCTCTTCGCCTACCAGTTCGGCGACGGTCTCCAGCTCTGCTTCGCCAACGTCCTGCGTGGCATCCAGGATGTCAGGCCGATTATGTACGCCGCGTTCGTAAGTTACTATCTCATAGCGATTCCGTCAGCATACGTCCTCGGCTTCAAGACCAGTCTCGGCATCCACGGAATATGGCTGGGCTTCCCCATCGGCCTCACCCTCGCCGGCATATTCTTCTACGCCCGCTACCGCTCCGACCTCAAGAGGTTCGGCAAATCATAGTGTAAGCATAGGCTTAAATATTAAATGAAAAAATAATGGCATCCAAACAAATTGGGCATAATGAGATCGACATGCTTCATGGACCGTTGTTCATGAAGATTCTTTTGTTCGCGCTGCCGTTGGCGGCGAGCAGTGTGCTGCAGCAGCTGTTCAACTCGGTGGATGTGGCGGTGGTGGGACGGTTCGCAAGCAGCGAAGCGCTGGCGGCGGTGGGGAGCAACGCTCCGGTTATCAATCTGCTGATCAATCTGTTTGTGGGCATATCGATGGGTGCCAACGCGGTCATCTCCAACCATATCGGGCAGAATGACAGGGAAAAGATACGCAGTGCGGTGAGCACCTCAGCGGTCGTGGCGCTGCTCAGCGGCGTTTTCCTGATGGTGTTGGGAACGGCGGTAGCGGGGCCGGTGCACAGGATGATGGGGACACCGGTCGAGGTCACGAGGATGGCGGTGTCATACCTCCGGATCTACTTTCTGGGCATGCCGTTCATCATGATCTTCAATTTCGGGTCTGCGATCCTGCGAAGTCTCGGCGACACCCGGCGGCCTCTTTACATCCTGATATGGGCCGGGATCATAAACACAGTGCTCAACCTGTTGCTTGTCATCGTCTTCCACATGGGAGTGGAAGGTGTGGCGATCGCTACAGGCATCTCCAACCTGTTCAGTGCGGTGATGGTGGTCCAAATTCTGCTACGGGAGCAAGACCCTTACAAGCTGCACCTTGACGACATGCACATCCAGAAGGACGAACTTTCGCACATGCTGGAGATCGGTGTGCCGGCGGGACTGCAAGGAGTGGTGTTCTCCATCTCCAACGTGATCATCCAGGCCAGCATCAACAGCTATGGTTTCAACGCGGTCGCCGGCTCGGCGGCGGCTTTGAACTTCGAGCAGTACTGCTACTATGTCATCGCGGCGTTCAACGGGGCGGCGATCAGCTTCGTGGGGCAGAACTACGGAGCCGGGAATATGGACAGAGTCAAAAGAATATTCCTGATCTGCATGGGGTTAGGCACTCTTTCCTGTGCCTTGCTCAACTGGGTGTTCGCCGGATGGTCCGACTTTTTCCTCGGACTGTTCACGGATTCCCAGACGGTGAAGGATTTCGGCACGATCAGGATGCGGACCGTGCTGATGTTCCAAGGACTGGCATGTCTCTACGAGATCCCGGGGTCAGCACTGCGCGGCATGGGCCGGTCGATGCTCCCGACCCTGCTGACGGTCTTCGGAACATGTGTCCTGCGCATCGCCTGGGTTTACACCGTCTGTCCGGTCTGGGAAGGTTTCCATGCGTTGATGTTCGTCTATCCTGTCTCTTGGATCATCACCGGCATAATGGTCATGACCGCCTACCTTATCACATTCCGCAGAATCCAGCTGAAATCATTAACGGTCTGATGCTCAATTGATGGGGATTCACTCTTTGTTCCTCAATCACTTACCGATTCCTGCCCTTCCAAAATGACCGACAGGAATCATGAATATATTCATTGATTGAATGTTGCTAATCACGGTGAATATTTACTATTTTTGTGGCTGATTGCAAAAAGCCACATTGATTATGACACCTCCGGCAAATGATTTTTCTGAAATATTCAAGAACCCCAATCCAGCGCAACAAGAGTTGATGGATCTGATTGACAGCAGGATAGAAGACGGCATGGATCGGTCCGACATTGAGGAGTCGTTGATCGGAGACATGATGGATGAAACTCCTTTCCACTTCTGCATGTCCTATGCTCTTTGGAAACTTGAATCAGATCGTGAAAAGGAATTCGACACCCTTCTCGAACAAAAGGTAGCCGAGATGAGTTCCGGCAATGATTCCGACTCCGGGACCGCGCCTGAAGATCCGGCCCCCCTCTCGCCACAAGAGATCATGGAGATTGTGAACGGACTGCCAGGCTGGGGCAACCTAAAGAAGAGGATGGAGGAAGTGATAACCTGCCACGCCACCGGTGAACGCCGCGGCATCATGGATCTTAAGAAGAACCTTCCGGTGATGCACACCATTCTCATCGGAAATCCAGGTACCGGGAAAAGTTACTGTGTACACTACCTGTTGCACCTATATAAAAGCCTCGGTATGCTGGACAGTGACATCATCAGGTATACAACCCTCACTAAAATATCCAACAACACCGTTTCCAGCGAGGTGAATTGTGCGGTCGGGGGAATTCTTGTCTTTGAGAACGCCCATGAACTCTATCATAGCGAGAACAAAGCCATCGACACAGAGCAGCAGATTGTACGAAGCCTCATCGATGAACTTGAAGACCCTATGAAACAATCCTCCTGGATGCTTGTGCTGAGCGGAGAGCCCAAAGGTATGGAGAGTCTTCTGGCCACTTACCCGGAACTGAAAAAGCATTTCCAAGAGCCAATCTATATGGGGGATTTCACACCGGAGGAACTGTACGGTATCGCTGACAATTGTTGTGGAGACAGGGACATAATCCTATCCTCCGAGGCAAGGAAAAAACTGGAGATGTTCATCCTGCACAAGTACAATCTCCGCGGCCCGGACTTCGAGAACGCAAGGTTTGTCCAACGGCTTTTCGATGAGCGCGTCATTCCGGCGATGTACCGTCGTCTCTCAAGGGAATCCGGCAATGACAACGCCTACGATCTGAGCTTGGTCTTGCCAGAGGACATTCCTTCGATCAGAGGTCGCGCCGGTGACGCCATGAACGAGCTTGACGAACTCATCGGTCTGGCGAAGATCAAGACAAAAGTCAAGGACTACCTCAACGCAGTGAGACTCGCATCCAAGCGGATGGAGTTCGGACTGCCGACAAGCATGCCCCGCCTTCACATGGCATTTCTCGGAAATCCGGGAACCGGGAAGACAACCGTGGCCGAGATAATCGGCAAGGTGTTCGCCGAATTGGGAATCCTGTCCGGTGGAAGGGTGATACGCACGGAGAAAAGCCAGATGGTCGGTCAGTACATCGGTGAGACGGAATTCAAGATGAACAACTTGCTGTCCAGGGCCCGGGGCAACATCCTGTTCATCGACGAGGCCTACCAACTGGTAGAGGGAGGCGAGAAGGATTTCGGGCGCATAGTGATGAACTCTCTTCTTACGGAACTTGGCAGGGACAATCTGGACATGGTAGTGATTCTCGCCGGATACACGGCTCCGATGAAGAAACTTCTGGAAAGCAATGAAGGAATAGAGAGTCGTTTTCCGAACGTTTTCAATTTCGAGGACTACACGACCGAAGAACTTTTGGAAATCGGAAAACTAATGATCCGCAAGCAGGGATTCAATCTTACCAAGGGAGCTGAACAGAACATGATGACCATCATCCAAACTGAGTCCGAGAAGCCTTCCCCACGTTTCGGCAATGGACGATTCGTGTCGAACTTACTTCAGAACGAGATACTTGCGACACTTGGGGCAAGAACCTCAAAAATGGAAAACCCGACAGCCGAAGATCTCAGCACGATTCTCCCCGAGGATGTCGTGATCGGCAAGAAACAGAAAGATGTGGTCTTTGACGATGCCGCCATTGACTCGGCTCTGAGACGGCTTGACAACCTTGCCGGCCTAAGCAATGTCAAGCAAGCGATCCACAACTTCGTCCGCTCGGCTCGCTACCTCCATTCAATCGGAGAACCTTACGTCGGCAAAGGACTTCTGTCCTGGAGGTTCATCGGCAAGAGCGGCACGGGCAAGAGCACGGTAGCCGAAATAATGGCCACAATTCTCAAGGGTATGCGCCTCATCGCCAACAGCCACATAACAGAGATAAAAGGCGAACGAATATTCAATGTTTCAGAGGCCGACTGTGACACCGTGCTTCAGGAAGCCGTAAAGAAATCATGTAACGGATTGATATTCATAGATGTCGATGATTCAAAATTCAACGAGGCGAGGCTTAATTACGGCCGCGGCGTGGAACAGATACGACTAAAAGTCAAGGAATTGACTGTCGAGAGCGGTGGTGAGTGCGCTCTGATTCTCGCTGAGCTGGACGCTCCGAACAAGAACGTGGCCGAGCAACTGTCTGACGGCGGAGTCTATGAGTTCGACCACACTTTGGTGTTCAAGGATTTCACTCCTGAAGAACTCTTCCAGATCCTTTGCGGATGTCTGGAAAAGTACTCGGTAAGTTTCAGTCCAGCCGCCGAAAGACACATAAAAGAATTCCTATATTCGCTCAGTTCCTCGATCGGAGCATCGGCCAGAACAATGAAACTCATGTCCAGAACCATTTACCAGCAGGTTATCCTCAGAGAATCCGGTCTGGCCCGCCCACCAAAGTCCCATCAGGTCCAGCTCGCCGACATCGAGACATTCAAGTGGGATTCCAAGAAAGGGAAGATCGGGTTTTAGCGGATCGGACCCTGAATTCCGCACAACGCTCTGGTGCGATAATGCCATTTCTTGCGCCTGTCACGTCACTTTTTCACTCTGTCTGAAGCATAAAAGCCACAAAATGCTCCTCTCATAGTGATCATTCACCATGGGAGGAGCAAACTTTGTATGAAAACGTATATATCTATAAATGAGCATATTCTAAATTCCTGCCCTTCCACGATGCCTGGCAGAATCACGGAATATATTCATTCATAATCACTTAATAAACTCATTACAGATTTGGCCCGTGGTTTTGAGGTATGAGAGCCAGGCGAGGAAGTGGTTGATGTCGGCCTCGACGCTGTCACGGTTGGCCACCTGCCAGAGGGTCTGGGCCTCAAGGAGATCGGAGAGGGTCTCGGTGCCGGCATCGTAATGGAGGCGGCTGACACGGACGTTCTCCTCTGCGGAAGCGGTGTTGCTTGCGGCCAGAGCACGTTCATATTCAGACTCATCCAACTCGTTGGCGGCCTTGGACATCTCAAGGGTCATCAGCTCGTAGCTGCTGTCGCGCTCGGAGACGGCCTGCTCGTACTTGGACTTGTCGGACTTGACCTTGTAGAAATGCTCGCCGAAGTGGAAGATCGGGATGCCGACCTTGGCACCGACACTGAAACCGGCCTTGTCGATGAATGTCTCATCGTTGACGGTCAGGCCGTGGGTGTAGCCATAGCCAGCGAATATCCCGGCCTGAGGGAGAGCATCGGCCCTTGTCATACGCACCTGCTGGGCAGCGGCCTGAACCTTCTTGTCAAGCATCTGGTACTCAGGTCTGCCGGAAATGGCAGTCGAGCCAGACACAGAGCCGGACTCAGGTAACGAGGATTCCGCTACATCCTCCTCACTGTCAAGAGGATAACCGATGTAGTGACAGAGATTCATCTTCGCAAGCCTGACGGCGTTCTCGGTACGTTTGAGATTCAAGGCCCCTTCGTTGACCTTCACCTCAACCTTCAGCACATCATTCCTATCGCTCATTCCGGCGGCCTCGGCCGGATCCTTCCCGGACTTTATCTGGTCTCCGATCTCGTCCAGCAGCACGATGCAGTTCTTCACAGGCGATAAGGGCGTGGCAGTCTCGATGGCGGCAATCCTCAATCAAGTGACGCATCAACTGCGAGCCGATTCCTTGATGACAGGCTTCGGGAGCGAGATAAACAGTAGCCTCTAAGGTTTTGGAATATGCTTCACGCTCTTTCCAGGGGTGGGCGTAGCAATAACCAAGAACCACGCCGTCATATTCATTGACAAAGTAAGGGAAGGCGGAGGCTATAGCATTGATGCGGCCACGCATCACCTCGACGGAAACCGGTTCTGTCTCGAAGGTGATGGTGGTCGCTGAAACGTATTTGTTGTAAATGGATGCGATGCGCTCGGCATCGTCCAATCGCACTGGTCTAACGAATCCGTTCATCTACAAGCTCTTGACCCACTCGTCAACGGTCTTCTGGCTGGCACTGAACAGGCGCACGGCGATATATTCCTGAGCTGTCTTTCCGGTCTCGGCCTTTACCATGTCCCCGAAGTAGTTCGGAGAGAGGAAAACCTTGTCGGCGAAATACTTGACGGTAGGAAGGCCTTCGGTCCCGGTCTTGCCCGAGGCGATATATTCATCAACTAGTTTCTCGAATTTGGCGATCGCGCCGAGGTTCAGGTCCTGCCTTGTGACGAACTGCCTTTCGTAGCAGCACGGACAGCATAAAGGGGCTTTCCATCGCACTGAACACGTACGATACCCTGATTCCTTTCGCCGGACGCTATCTTCTCGAATTCGTAGTGATCATCTTCGCCTTCTCGACGATGTTCTCATATTCCTACTACGGAACGATGTGCACATCATACCTCTGGGGCACAAGGCACGCTCAAAGTACCGCTACTTCTATGTCGCGACAATCGTCCTCGCAAGTGTCATCACTCTGGATGTCGCCGTCAGCTTAATGGACCTTGCCTTCGCCCTTATGGCATTTCCGAATATGATCGCCGTCCTTGCCCTCGCCCCAAAGGTAATGAAAGAGGTCAGGCGGCTTTAATGCGCCCCATTTATCGGCAAGTACACCCCAGCCCGCCAATTGAGAATATTATGGCGTAGGCCTCAGGACGTGCTGCCTCCTCCCGTTATTGCCGCTCTGTACCACATAGCCGCTTTGAATATGTCACGTTCCTCCCTACTTTCTTCATACAATGTGATACGCAATCCAGACCCGACAAGCACAATAATGCCACGAATCGCTTCCGTCATAGCACATTTTCACCTCGACGGCCGCAATATCACCTCAAAGTGAACCCGTCAGGTAACACGGATTCTCTCCATTGTACTTATACAACAGGGAGAATCCGAAAGCGACAAACTCAGTCTTTAGCCCAAAATGTGAAAATATCCCCGCTCAAGGTGCCGCTGAGATTCTCAAATAGATACTTCAACATAACCGGATATCTTGGACGGACCACGTATTTTCCCTCTGTATTTATGACACCCCAAGCACGTGATTCATCAAGGACAACAAACCTGTCTGGATAACCGAAATCAAGTATCATCAAGAACTGAGGGAAGGCGATCCAATCGCCAGACTTGTCAATAAGTCCCCATTGCCTCCTTTCCATATCACGCGCCGGCGCGACCTCGCGCCGTCTGAAAGGAAGAACCTCTTCAAATTCAGGCTTAACAGCCCAATTGCCTTCCTTGTCAATGAATCCCCACTTTTCAGTATAGTCATCCTGAGCAGCGGCCCAAAGATCCTCTCCGAAGATATTAGCGTTGCCAAAACGTGGATTAATCAAATAATTTCCCTTGGCATCTATCCATCCATATTTATTGCCTTTCTTCACCAGATAGTTATCTCCATCCAGAACAATCCCATCATATTCGTAATCAATCAATGGCTTTCCATCCTTCAAGCTGAATATTCCCCACTCATCGTCAATATTCGACAAAGGAATTTTATCCTCACATATCGCTTGGAAAAGATTCTGTGACATATAGGCATATTCACCGATATTATCCTTAAGGCTAAAAGAGGAAAGCTTATCATCCAAAAAGGTTCGCCTTGAAAATTTCCCTTTTGAATATTCAAAAACAACATAATTGTGCTCGGCTGTCGAAACGATGATTGTATTGTTGATGACAAGAGGTGTGACGGCTTTACATTCTGGTTCCAGTTCCAGAATGTTCCCTTTTTTATCAACAATCCTTATCGATCCTTTTATGTCATTAATAACGACTGAAAAGCCATTATGGAATGCGGGCACTCTATATACATCTTTCATCTCAAAAACAGTCTTCCCTTTTGAGTCAATGGTTTTAGCGCAACTGTCCTTACCCATAACCCAAGCTAATCCATCGAAAAATGGAGTAGCCCCGATATAAGGTGTCTCACGGTTTAAGATATGGCCTTTCTTATCAATAAAGAACCTATTATCCAGGCTATCGGAAACAACCGAATATCCTCCATAGAATAATGTGGCTTTCTCCCAAATGCCTAGATTGGAGAGTTCCTCGCCTGTCTCAATATTGACAAAAACAAAACCTTTGCCATTATATAGCGGTATTATCTTCAAATCGTCAGTATAATAGCCTTTATCATAGGATGATTTAGCCGAATTTCTTATGTCACACGACGAAACAGTCAGCAAAAACACACTTACAGGAAGCAAGACTCTGGCAATAATCGATCTAACAGTCTTCATTTCAATCATTTTCTTAAAGATTACAAGTAATGGACAAGATAATCTCTTCCGGAGATATTTTCGCCACAGATATTTTTCGTCCATCCAGTGTCAGGACATCATCACTTGATGAGGTCGCCAAAGAACGAAGTTTTTTCATTACATCGAAAGCTCGACTCTTGGCGATGTCTGACAGGGTGACAGTGAGTGAATATTCATTTATAATTATATTTTTGTCCAAAACATAATTATAGCCAAACCATCCATCCGACTCCTTTAGCCAAAAGTCCTCATCAATTTCAATAGACAAGGCAACCGACGCTTCTTTTGTCAACCTTAGTTCATCAAGTTCCACAGATCCCGAAGTATTTGCCCTAAGATTCCCGCCATAATAATTATCTATCAAGTCCGAAATACCCGAACTCTTCAATGTGTCAAGAAAAGTCCTCAAACCAGAGGCTATTTCATCCACATCAACATACCGGCTCCTCACATAAGAGAAATCCTCATCTATATAACCATAATAATTATTCTCCAATATTGACGGGGTCTCAAAATCATCATATCTCGGCTGCACGATATATTTTCCCTCCAAGTCAATAACACCAACCATTTCCGCAGCATCCTCTACCATAAACCTATCCGGAATACCCATCTCATAGATTTTCTCAAACTGTGGTGGAACAATCCATTCTCCCGAATTGTCTATCAATCCCCACAATCTCCTTTCATAATCACACGCCGGAGCGACATTTCGCATCTCAAAAGGGAGAACAGCTCTGAATTTTGGAGTTATAATCCAATTCCCATCCTTGTCAACAAAGCCCCACTTCTCAGAAACATCATCCTTAACGGCCGCCAAACGGCTCTCGCCAAACGGCATTGCATCCAAAAATCGTGGGTTGATCAGATAATCACCTTTCTCATCCAGCCACCCAAATTTACGTCCATACTTTACAAGATAATTCTTTCCATCCAATATTATCCGATTATATTCGCAATCTATCAATGTCTTATCCTTATCATCAGAGTTTCCCGACAAATATGTGACCCCCCACTTGCCTTTGTTGCGTATCGGCATCCGGCGATCCTTAAGTACTTGAATATAGTTATTGAGTATCTGATACTTTTCATCGACATATTGGTCAAAACATACGGGGATATCATCACCAGAATCATAGTCATATCCCCACCTCATTGTACTGCGGATAGTATCTTTTTGGCATTCAAACAATTCCCAGCCAAAAGTATCAAACGTTGCCAGCAATGCCCGATTATCTACGATAACTGGAAACAGCCCATCCGTTATGCTCTCATCTATAAACTTTTGATTTCCCTTCTTATCAACCACACCATATACAGTTTCTTCACAATAAACCGGGAGGTCCTGAATGAATAAAGCGTAGCCACCATAGAACGGATAGACAGTATGTGCGTCCTTCATCTCAAACAGCACATTGCCTTTTTTGTCTATCGCCTTTGGCCATCCTCCATCCTCAACAACCCAAGCGATGCCGTCCGAGAATGGAGTAACGTCGCAGTATGGAGTATTCTTGTTCAGTAATTCTCCCTTTTTGTTCATAAAAAAGATTCTCGAATCATCCTCAACAACAGAATAACCATCATAGAAAAGAGACGCATAATCCCACTTCCCCAATTCAGGCAACGTTTTACCATCCACAGTGCTCACAAACAACACACTATCGTCTTTGTCAAACACCGGAATAATCTCCAGATCACCAGTTCCGAGTCCACGTCCAACAGAAGGCAACCTCTGCTCCTTGCCTACCGGTTTTCCGTCACCGCAAGCGGCAGCAATTAAAGCGACCGCCACCAGAACCATCAATGGATGAATAGATTTTCTTCTCATAAATTTCGAACCGTTTTTATTTGTCAACCACAATATGTCTAACCAAATAATACAAAAATATCTGGATATGTACTCATTTTCACTAATGCTGCAAGTAGAAATTAAGACTCCATCATAAATTACGGACAAAATAGATTTTCACACTTTGTCCGGAATACTTCTCACCAACCCATCCATGCTTAATATCACTCAATTTCATAATATAATGTTCATATGTCATATCTAATGTTTTGTTGTCAATACGACCAAATGAATAAAAGAACCTATCAGATTCAGTAATCTGTGGCTTGCCAATCTTTGCATTCACTTTGTTGACAGAATCCAAATTAACCAATATATCTTTGAGATCAGCATAGTTCGGCAGTTCCCACCCTTCCTGTTCTTTTTCATTGATGAAATCCATCATCTCGGCCATAGTTGACTTAAAACCGAAATAGTATCCCTTCAAATCCATAATGCGCGAAGGTTTAGTGACAAAACCTGTTTTTTCATCAATATAGTTACGAAGGACAATGCAATCCATATCTTCATAATGATAAAGTTCATATTTATCATAATAACCTAAAGAATGCCTATAGACAGTGTCCTTCTCTACCCTTTGATCATAACCGTTAGCTACAGCCTTTGCATACCATTCTTTGGATTTGAGCAAGTTTACAGGAACATACTTACCTTCTTTGTAATAATCAGAGAGCATTTTCTGCGCCTTCGCTATACCACCATCGGCCGCACGAGAGAGATAATCTATATAATCATCATCAGAATACCATTTTCTTGTCTGAGAGAGATAATAATAAGCAAAAGGTTCGTGATAACCTTTTTTGTAATATACCGCTGACCATAGGTTGTCTCGTGCAGGGTTATGCATTATATATGCATTATACCTATCTATCAGCATAGTTGCCTTATATGATGAGATACCATTTGAAACCAAAAATAATTTACCCCAATCGTGACACAAACAAGCATCAGCCATACTGTAAAAAAACATAGCAAGATTTAAATCCTTTGGGCAAGCAATCCCTTCTTCACAATATTGGGCCAAAGCAATCAAAGATTTGTTATAATAAGAATAATAGAGCCTGGAATAATATCCTTGATGAGAGCTGAAGATCTTATCTTGTACCAATGACTTAAATAATTTGAAAGATTCCTTTTTCGCTTGCGGATCCCCGTGTTTTTTGTAAAAGACAGCCAGAAAATACATCCCCTTCAGATTCCCTTTTTCTGAACTAACCTTCAATAGTTTCTCTGCCTTCTCCAAATCCTTCTCACATCCAAACCCATATGCGGACATCATTCCCAGTTCAGCCTCTACATCGGAATATCCATACTCGGCGGCACGATTGTACATTCTTAACGCTATATCGTAATCCACATTGACTCCCCATCCATAAAAGTACATATTTCCCAGAAAATAACACGCTTCACCATATCCCTCCTTGGCTGATGTTTGCAATAGAGGCAAAGCCTCATCATACCATCCATCCATATAGAGAGTTTTACCCCGCTCAAAAGGTTTTTGCGCATCACACAAGAAAGGCATCAAAATGGACAAGATTATTATAGCTATTCGTTTCATATTCATTTAATTATTTTATTTATTCAAAAGAAGACACTAATCTTCCACCATACATAATTTACAAGTCCTATGAGCAAAATTACTATTCCGACAATGGACCAGATGGTCTGGGCCTTGTCAAAGGCTTTGGCACTCTTCCATTTTTTGGATCGCCACGATATGGCATTGCCTTTAAATCCCAAAAGAAGGCAGACAGCAATCGTCATTGTCCAAGTCGCCAACGAGTTCATAAGCATCAAGACAATGATTCCCGCAGACCACCACAAGCCATTGAAAATTCCCCATATCCAACTAAACGCAAAGGCTCCCCAATTGAACCGGCCAAGAGTCACCGGAACATTTTTCTTTTTTGCCATACTATGTAAAACAACTTACACTAATCCTCAAAGGCCTTCTGAAATCCCTCAATCAAAGGAGAGAGGCCATCCAAGGCTTTCTGAACCTCATTCACAGCGTCATTGACTCCTTTCTTCAAGTATATCCCATAATATTTGCCAATGACTTCATACGCCTCATCTTTTTCCTCTTTCGTCATATCTTCAGAACTCTCTTCTAGTTTGGACACCATCGCCTCAAACTCGGCATTGACAATTTCCCATTGTTCCGTATCATAAGAAGAGCTTTCCTCCTCAACCTCAGACACAAAAATCCGCAGATCATCAACTTGCCTTGCAGGATTCTGAGCGCAAGAGCATATTGCCATCAATAATGCGGTGAACAGAAACACACTGAATATCCTTTTCATAATTCTCAGACAATAACACTATTCATCCATCTTTACGCCAAGTCGTTCCATCACTCTACGAACAAAGTTCGAAACAAGTTTTTGACGATCATTCCCTGGAACAACAGAAAAGGCATTGTAACCGATGCTCGTAAAAGTCTTCTCCACAGACTGGATAAGAGCCGCAAGTCCCATATCCGAATACATAAAGCACTTAAGCGCTTCAGAAGAAGCACAATCTGTCCCATCAAGATATCCCAAGTCTTGCTTAACCAAAACAATCTCAATATCAATCTTATGGAAATCTCTTTCAGAAAGTCCCTGTTTGGCGAACAAATCCACAAGTCTGTCGAAAGCATCCTTTATGTTTACCTTCACTATATTCTTTTTCTGATTAACGTCCAACCATTTCTTAAATTCATCTGAAATATCACAATCCGAAAAATCCGTTGTCATCGGATCAACTATGAATATGATCGTGTTAACATTTCTGGCGAACTGGCTCATTTCCGAAGCAGAGCTGCTGTCTACCGAAACTGTGTCATACAATTCTCCTCCAACATCATTGATAAAGAGTCTGTAATTCACATTCGTCAATGCCGTCTTCCTTTTTATCTCCAACTCAATCGAGCGCATAAGTCCAACCTTAGTTTTGCTCGGATACATCGTCTCATCGGAAGATTTTACATTCTTAAGCATTTCCAATGAGTTCATAATCTCCGATTTGACAGTCTGATTTATGTTTTCCTCATCGGCCAAAGCGGCACATCCCTTTGCCATCAGATTCGCGATCAACGAATATGCCAGTGTTGTCTTACCGGATTCTGCTACTCCAGCCAGAGCGATGTGACGTTCAATTCCCATATTGGCAGAAATAATCGCATTGCAGTTATGACATCTTCTAGACAGTTTTCCTTTGCCATTAAGAAACATAGTCGGCATCATTTCTCCTGTAAATGGATTCATAATGCGAAACAGGCCATACATTCCTGGTTGCAGCCTTACAGGTAACTCATATCCTCTATTATCACTGGAAAGATAAACCGCAGGCTCCGACTTGTGTTGACATATCGGGCAAGGATTTTTGATGTTGTACCTATTCATAGCAATCTTCTCAATCAAAATCAGAATACCTGAAATAACAAGGTTCAATGCCACAAGCGCAAGAAACAGAGCCATCGGCGCACAGACTATCAACAAAGCTGGTTTCCAGTATATAATGAATGAATCCCTGACAAAACCCAAGACATTCAAATGATTGAAAAACGCTTTGCCTGCATCAAAGGCAGAATAGCCAAAATCTCTTATGGCATCATCGTTTCCAATAATCACACCTCCGAGCAAGGCGGCAACAACACCCCCAATGATTCCACCAAGGACTCCACCACAACCAAGTTCCTCACCGCCGAATATCGATCCGATCGCTGCCATAACCCCTCCTACCAAAAGAATCCAACCAATTACGACCAAAGCCCACATCAGCACAAACACCAAAAGCATCAGAAGCCACCCTACGCCTGCAACGGTCAAAATCGCTATAATACCAGCCGCAATCGCTGCGATAATGATTCCCGTAATCAACAAAACCGTAAGATAGGATTTTGGATTATAGAACCATAATCTCATTCTTGACTTAAGGATAGATACATCAACCGAATTCATTCCTTTGGCATCAACGTGTTTTCTAAGACTTCTGGCAGACTTTCTTGTCCAAACACAACTGCAAACCAAATATGTAAGCCTACGCCAAAATACTATAATGCCGATGACAAGCGCAATGACACAAAGGACTAACAATGACCACCTGACTATTCTCTGTATCTTCAGAGTCTTTTCAAAATCATTGGCCGAATTTTCCTCCTCCGGCAGGTTATAGCAAGGGTTATCCACTTCGTCAAGATATTTGGCTGACACATACAAATCAACGCCATCTATCTTAAGCCAACCATCATCCAGAATCTCTCCATAAAGGAAATCACCTCTTGAAGCCGCCATCACAATTTTGCCCTTTACCGGTTTGTTGCGAATATTCAAGACCTTACAATTGACTTGATAACGATGCTCATATCTTGACGGATTGTCTCCATACTCTCTGGCTTCCACAGAAACGACTGACATAATGAACAATAATGGAAGCAACAAACATTTCATCACCTTCGGAGACTTCCTGAACAACTTAGAGAAAAATGCCTTGACGGCCTGTTTCCGGACATCGACCTTCCTCTCCTTCGGATATAACTGCTCCAATAGATCATCCGCAAACTGAGAAAACTCCCGTTCCAAGAGTTCTTTAGCTTCAGAATATTTCTTCTTGCCTAACACAAGATATTCTCTCAAAGCGCCACTCTGCTTGCGATCTTGCAAAGCCTTGACCTCTCTGATAAAGCGTTCTTCATCAAAATCACCCCTTTTCATCAAATCTGATATTATCTCATTACGATTATATTCATCAACCATCCCAAAACGCTCATATGCAATTTTTTGGAACAGACTCTGAATCGGGACCTCCAAAGCAATCTTGTAGCATTGCTTGGAGACCGGATCATAATTCTCCGTAAGATAGTCACTCAATAGCCCCCAAACCTCAACTTTCCTCTCATTGCCCTTGAACGGAGTCAAAACACAGTTATTTACGACATCAACTTCTTGGAATTTGTTTTTTTCCGTAATGGTCATCACAAACGGTCGGAACAGTTTCGAGTATGATTTATCAGTGGATTCTCCATTGACAACCAGTCCCTTATAAACCTGATTCACAGACATCAAATCCGCATTTTGAGAAATCAGGCTGACAACATTATTGGCAGAAATGCAATTTGCGACCGCCACAAAATTGTAGTAAAACAACGGAGCGAAAGCCGGATTACGCCATTGTTCTGAAAACAATTCAACTAAATTTGTCTTTATGCCTTTTCCTAAATCTTTTTCCATCAAAGCCCAGACAAGCTCGACAAAACCAGGCTCACGCTTAATCAAACCAGCGTACTGCCGCTCCCTCTCGCCAGCATCTGGAATTGCATATCTCAACAGATTGACCAGTTCATTCCGATCCCACCTCTTGCCAAAGAGAGTGATCATACACTCAAGATACTTCTTCTTTTCTGCTATAAGATATGGGAATAGGTCCTTAACATATGGCTTGACTGATTGATCATTAAGGTATTCCACCTTGTTCTTGAACAGAGACAGGTCCATAAAATCCTCGAAGAAATCCTTGCCCAAACTTTTGAATGCCATCACAAGAGAACTGGCACTGGCTGAAATTATTTCCGAATATGGGAAAGTAAATTTTGCCTTGAGTTCAGAGATGTCAAAACCACAAGCCTTGACAAAAGACGCACGCTTCAGAGCGTCAATCACAATGTTCGCATCCTGAGGATCAAGGAGACCAGCGGCGAGCAATTCAGACAAACGTTTCATCACCAGATCAGCCTCGCTTCCTTTCTTCGACAAAATCAGTTTGAGCAACTCTCCTGACATAAGATATTCAGGAGTGAACAAATCCTTTCTCAAACAATAATTGTAATACCCTTCAACCACGGCCTTAGGCTTTCCCGCCACGGCCAGATAATCCCCGGAAAGGATCCAGGATGACAATCTGTTCAATTCGCCAATGTTTCCATTCGCGATTTCCGAAAGCATCCTTTCCGAATATTCAGTATATTCAGCGGTGACAGGAGTTTCCGTCGCCTTATGACATAAGAAAGAAGCGCCACCATCCATCATCGGGAATGGATAGTATTGGCTTAGGAAGATTATACCTGTTTCCGGATTCAAGTCTCTGTCATAAGGACACGCTTCAAACGTAATCTTTGACGCATAATCTCCGAATATCTTGTACAAATCACCGATCACCACATTCTTCTTTTCATCCTCAATGTTTACGCACAGAGATTTTTTCAACGACAAAGCCTCTACATAGTGGAAGAATATATTCAACGCCTCCTTGCAAATCGGCAAATCGTACCTTGATTTTGTGGACAATGTTTCCACAGGGAGTGGTTTAGACTGTCCAGTCATAAGAGCCTTGAGTTCTTCGTTGTCACTCCTGAGGATTCGGTTGAAAGGACGAAACGACCGTGAGTTTTCTTTAGGAGCCTCATAGAGCATTTCAAAAACTTCTTTAGATGGTTCTTCCTCAAAAAGGAGAACATCCACGGAATAATTGCCCGGTCGAGTCGCCACTCCGTCCAAATAGAACGCATAGTCAAAGACAAGAGACACACACCTACGAAGCATATATAGGTTCTTACCCGTCTCGGTACGAATGGTCGAGTACGAATAGTTCACTGGAAATGAAAGTATTCTTTCAGGATTCTCCAACAACTCTTTAGGATATGGCATCTTGAATGTTCCCGCAGAGTAGTCATTGAAAGCCTTGCTCGCCAAAACAGCGTTGATATACTCAGGTGGTGTGCCAGATGTAACTGTACGTATTCCAAATCCGACACCGCCCGTCATCGAAGCTTCGGAAGAGTTAAACAGCAACTCGTAATATTTCATATCGGTCAAAAGTTTTTTAGTTATTAATAAATGTAGTTTACAACCTTGCTTCTTAGATCATCAGACTATCTCTATCTTCCCTAACCGGTTCAGAACCCAGACCAGGGGATCCAAAACCCGGTATGGAATGACTTTCTCAACATCAAGACTGCCATCAGCCTGTGGTTCCGCTCCAAGGGAAGAGACTCCAAAATACCTCACATCTTCTTTATTCCATTTGTTGTTCTCAAGCATCTCAGCCTGATCACATTCTCTCAATGCAATCTCGAAACTTTGACTGATAGTGTCAATTTCGTTAATATATGCCGCAAAATCGTTCTTACCGAAAGTACCCGGCATAGAATACCGCCTGTTTTCAATGAAGAGACTGTTCCCCATAACAGTGTTGTCAAAGCACCCCAAGCTGTCCCTATACTTAGTAATTATGTCAGCCTTGCTGAAAGCGAAAGCAATCGGACACCCTTTCAGAATTTCAGCGTTAGTCCCAGACATTTTCTGCCCCGTGACATTGAACAGTTCCTCCACAGTCTTCTCAATGCTGAAATGTACGTCAGACGCACGTTTACCAAGGGATTTCAACAAATCCTTGACAACAGGAAGATCAAAAGTATCAAGCAAGACTATCGCACCGGAAGCGTATTGCAGAGGCTTCTGGTTAAGCATCATATTGGCAGAAGCAAACTGTTCCCCCGCAATATCATAAAATATTAGATAAGTCGGTTTCTTAGCCTTGATTTTCACTTTGTTTTCTATTTTGATGAACCAAGGCATATTCAAGCTGTCATTTCTGACGGCCGTCTTGTCCAACACATTCTTGTCCTTAAAAAGAGTGTTTGACATCTCTTCATACTTGACAGCCGCATCACCGTACATACTATCAAGCGAAGAGACCAGATTCACTCTCCAACCATATCTTTTAAGCTGATTGACAAGCGCTACCATATAACAAGTCTTACCCACACCCGGCCCTCCGATGATTGGAATAATGTCTGTACCATTAAGAACCATATCACGTGGAAGAGCATTATGACAATGAGGACAAACATAGTCTGGGATATCATCTCCACATACTGGACACGCCTTCAGTTTGGGTGCTCCGAACAAAGAGAATCCGCCACTATAAATATGCGGCCTCAAAGCCATTGGGGAATCCCGGCTTATTCTCCAATGGCTGACAAACTCATCGGTAGCTTCCAGCGTGCATTTTTTCAATGTATTCCGACATATCAGTCTCGCCTTTGAATTATCAAATTCATTCAAGCAGTATGGGCAACGTATTTTCATCTATTTCAAGAGATTAAATATTCATATATAATGTTTTGGACAAGACCTTAGAAGAATCGCACATTCTTTCCTTTTCCTTATCCACAAAGAGTCTCGCTATTATCTTTGTATTGTCCGCCGCCGACTTCAGAGGCAAATCCACATCCGCTGTAAAAATCCGCTCCGTACCCTTGGGAACATCCAAACGAACACATCCGCATTCCACACAAGAGATAGGCTTGTCTGACAGAACCAAGGCGCAATTATAAGGCAATACACCCGAGTCAAGAACGTCAAGCCTTATGTGTAGTCTGATCGGTTTCGGTTTAGCAAATAATGTTCTTTTGGAGTATTCCACTTCCGCGGATAATTCAACTCTGACGGATTCAACCTCTGTCGGATCGTCGGGTAAAGCCTCACCTGTCAACCCACGCATCTCTCCTAACAGTCGGCGTTTCTCTTCCAAACTTGTGGAGTGGTCGAATTCTTTACGTAACCGACAGTATTCCGGATAGCTTTCTCGATAGCCTTTTATGTCCGAATGCTTTACACTAAGCCTCTGGCGATCCGCCTCAAAAACCTCGACTAAGTGTTCTATGACGGCTTTATTTTCCTCTACACTTGATAATGTGCTTTGGGCAAAAGGATAATCTAATTTCTTTTTGAATATCCGGCGATTATTCTGATAGTTGTCCAAAATCGCACCCACAGTCTGTTGAACAAAAACCTTCAAAGCATTTTCATCAACAGACATCTCATCCACACTTGCATCCGCTTCGTCAAAATGACTTCTTTCCAAAGACTCATCCACTGAAGCCAAGGTCGAATCGGTTTTCTTTTTAAAAGATTCAACCCTTGCTCTGAAATCTGGCAATAGTTCTTCAAATGACCTTTTCAGAGTCAGAATCTTGCCTGACTCGACAGACCAAACTTTGGCCGAATCAAGTTCACGCACCCTTCTGGCCATTATCTGATCAAAATCATTAAGCTTTTCCTTTACCTCCGGATTATTCCGAAGATAAATATGCAAGATGTCTGAAATGTCCTCACTGCTGACGTAATGACTTCTTTCCGGGTTGATCCGAGACAAAATAGAGTACATTCTCTCTGTCGCAAACAAGTCTCCGCAGAAAAGATAGGCTGAGACATCAGCGGAGTCAAGAGAGGCGCAGAACTGTGTCAGCCCCTCTGACATAGGCCTTGACAATTCAGCCTGTTTTCTGACAATGAAAGACTTGCTGATGTTTCTGCTGTATGTGATCTCCGGATCAATCGACAAATGATAAGAAATCCTGAATGAGGAATTGTCTTCTGTACTTTCAGCCACTTTCAACCACTCATCAACATACTGCATCTGGTACAGATACTCATTCTTGACAGCATCTTGATTCAGGAAACCGTGTTCACGGTTGTCCTCATCCACGATGTGCTCGACAAGGGCACGTTTTACCGGATTCTCTCCTTCGTATGGGATTTTCTTGATGTCGCTACAAGTCACAAATGTACCGTTAATGCTGACTAACGAAGAAATTTCCACGCTTGGACCAGCGGCATTTATCAGTACAATCCGTTTTCCGAAGCCATCCGCATTATTTGACATCTCCGCATAATTCGACAGATCCTCAATAAAGTACGAAGCGGCAAGAGAATCAAATGAAAGGCTGAATGAGCGAATGTCAAAACCACTGTCACGCATCACCTTCAGAAACCTCTTACGGCCCAAAGACTCCACACAATCAGCGAAAAGGCAGACAGTAGGTATCGCTCCATTACTATGAACTACAGACCTGTACCATTCCGCCAAATCGTACACCAAACCTGAAAGTTTGATCAGATTCTGATACATAACAGAAGTCCCGTGGATCTGAATCTTCTCCCCAGACACAACGTTCTCCCAATAGGCTCCATAGCAAGACGCTTTACCCATCAAAGCATTATGACGATACTCTCTGCCATACAAGACGCCAGTGGTATCCGGATCTTCACGGAAGTACAGCCACAGGCGGTTGTCATTCCCACACCTGTAGCCATACATATCCCCCTTCACCGAATCTATGATAGGCACGATAAAATCATAGCCCACATACAGAATCAAGAAATAGTCTCCCATCTTCGTCTCACATTACTCCTTAAACACCTCAGGAAGAAGCACTTTCTCAAGATAGTATAAAGCCTCAGCTATGAATACAGGCATACGGTAAGACGGTTGCTTCTTATCATCATCGGTGCTACTATCTTCCGCCTCGCACTCTTTTAGATATTTTGCATACTCTTTATCGTTATCGAAGAATTGAACCACGTTCTCAATCTTCTTTCGATTTGTCCTCAATATGCGAATCTCATCAGAATCTTTAAGAATGCCTGTCTCATCCAAAAAATTCGTATAAAGGCTAATGAATTTTGAGAAATTCTCAAAGTTTTCAGGACAATGAAGATTACGGAAGAATTCTCCTCTGACAATGTCCATCTCATCAATCTCAACTCGATTGCCATTGCTATCAGTATAGGAAAATCCTTTCTCTCCAAACACCTCGGACAGGAATTGCTTAGGGATGTTTTTAGAATTAGAATCGTCGTCTTGATCTTCTGGTGCATTATAAATACCGTCAATATCTGATTTCAGATTTACAAGTCCCATTGCAACCTCTGACTTATTCTCAAGCATATCTTCGGAAAGAAGGTTCTTCACATTATCGCAAATAAACCTTATTCCATCATTGCCATATCCAGCCTTGAAACATTTTGAATAAAAACTGCTAGCCTCATCATCATAGACTCCATATATCCATTCAAATGTTCGTCCTCCCTTTCCATAATATCTCATATGGACTTCATTTTTGTCCTGCAGTCCTTGTGTATTTATCACCTTACGGACTAGTTGGCCAGAATAGAACACAAGAATACCCGTTATATAAGCAGGGAGACAAAATGCGAAGGAGACATTCTGACTCAACGAATTATAGAACTTTCTAAATTCACTCCCTCCATTAAGTTGATCAAACACATTATTAAGATAATATGGAGCACGGGAATACACAGCCTTATCGTTACTGATAACATCACCGATATTGATCACTTTGACTTTTGTAACCTTCGATTCATGGAACTTATACAACGCCTTTCTGAATTTAGAAGAAGAATTGATCGCCTTGAAAAAATGATTTGCTGCCAGTCTGATAGAGCATTGTGATAATAATGTTTTTCTTCCATCATTACCTTTTTTGCCCAGAACGAGAATGTCACTCGTACTGCCTCCGATATCAACACCAACAAACAATCTGTTGTCATTCAATGCAACTTCTTTCGTCACAGCATACGAACAAACAGCCTCACTCTCAGTATGTGATTTTATACTCTTAACGTTTATGCCTTGGATTGGGGTATTCCTAAATTCCGAGAAAATCTTCCGCATTGCCCCTACATCCTTTTTGCTCATAGCACTTGGATAAGACCAAAGTAACTCTGTTGGTTTAAGTTCTTTACTAAACAAGTCCGCACAAATCATTAGCCATAATGTATTCATATAGGACTTTTTGAGAGACTGGCCTTTCGAATCTGACAGCCATTTCATATTACTACAGAGAAGACCGGCATTTGTTGAAATGAAGTTCTCATCTATAGCTTTCACAGTAATATTCGTCTCGTTCACTGGAACACCGCCAACCAACTCTTCATCAGTTCTAGATGGATCAATATACAAATTATTATGTTCATGTAACCAAGACTTAACTTGACCATTCCTATTTATAGGCTCTTCATTGGATATGAAAAGCAACTCGTTTTTTTGAGCCAAACTACGAGGGGGATTCTCAAACCCTAACAATACTAGTCTTCTATTACTGAATGGAATTGGAGATGTTTGCTCATCTTTTTCCGATCGATAATACGCACACGTATTGGTACTGCCAAAATCAATCCCGACAGAAGTTTTCTGTAATGTTTCGGGATTATCATTCAAGATGATATGCATACCATTATTCTCGTCCGTCTTATCGGTCAGTGTCTTCACCATAAGATAACCGGCAGGGTATTCTTGCTCATCTCTATCCACAGTCAACTGGATAAGAGACAACGGATATGGACTTCGAATTATTTCATACCGATGCGCAGAGGAATCGACTTGCCCCAAAGGATATTTCACAAGGTGCATTTCATCCTCCTGATTTTCACTATTATTCACATTATCTCTTGAGGTATAATCATATTTGCGGTTTTCCACTTGCTCTATACCTTCCTCTTCTGATTGATTTCCCCTCATATCAAGGCTACTGAACACAGGCAAAGCTCTAATTCCGGATCCGTTCACAGGATACTCACTATAATAATAGTATTTTGTCCAAAGTTTTGACGCAAAATTTGGCCACGTTATCACATGACCAATAGAATCTGGCTCTATGATAACAAACTCCTTTGTAGCTATATCTACTTCGTCATTATCAATGTTTGCTCGTAGGACAACTTTGAGCATATTGGAACTGACAGAGGTCAACAATTTTACCGTTGCATCCCCCTTAACAATCTGAACAATTTCATTTTTCAGGCACTCATCAATTGCGAAACGACTGAATGGAAGAGGACAGAAGTACGTGATGCCATTATCAACATCTTCCGCCCGTAGATACACTACAGGAGCATTCAAATACTTCTGTTGTTCTTCTCCTGAACATTTGAAACCTATAATGTACTTGCTGTCAATGAAAAGATTCTGAACATTTTCAATTTCCACTGAACCAGACTCTTTCTTCATTGAGAACTTATTATCTTTCCAATAATAAGTATATCTCTTATTGAACAATTGGAACAGAGGGCCGGATGGTTTGGCCGCATCATTAATGGAGACCGGCAAATCGCTAGCATCCGCTTCTGGACAAACGCGAAGAATATCTTTTATCCAAGTATCGGCCATTGTTCCCAAAATATCCTCAATTTCTTGGACATAAGTTCTGATTGCTTCTCCACCGATATTTATGAGCGCATTTCTATATAACTCTCTGCAAGTCTTAACATCCTTAAGGAACAGAATAATTTTTCTGAAATCATTCTTCACCCTAATATCCGAGAAATGCTTTCTGAAAGACTCGGACGTTGGATCCGCAAACTTGCCATCATCATCTATCCAGAATAACGATTCACGTTTCTGAACCGTGTTTACGGCCTTACTCATCGAATAGTTCGTTGAGGCGAAGAATATCGTATATGGTGATGTCGCTCCCACCAAAACTTTTTCAGCAGATTCCGGATCCTTATAGTACAGGAACTGAATCTTCGGAGCGGATTCTTCATTCTTGCCAGTATCTGAGGTATATTTCCAAAGGACCACATCATCATACAGCATTTGTCCTAATATACTCCTCACATCAAAACGACCGTATGTCTCTTCGATCGTTCTGCCAAACAATGGAATAGGATCCGAAAGGATAAAACGATCAGAGCATAGAATATACGTTGCCATCAAGCCCCTCCATTCACTGCGCAGATGTCTGTAACATTCCACCAAGGTTCTCTTGTCTTCCTCATTTGAAAGTGATTCTGATGTCAGAGCATACACAGTGAGTTTAATCCTTGCCCACGGAGAAGGTACTCCCGAAACCAAAGTGTTGAACTGTTCTAACGATGCCGTCTCAGATCCATCCGATGTCTCTATGCTACTGATGAATGCATCAGGAGCTAAGATTGGAACCCACTTATTAGGACTATCAACTCTATAGCCCTGAGTAGCATTTATAAGCAAAGGTTTTGTTGCCATACTTCAATTGTTGTCGTTAATTTGAAACCGGGAAAGAATATAGATTACACAAAGCGAGAAATGTCCTCTCAATCAACTGTTCCAAAGAGTTGTTATTTTCAGGACGAATTTCTTTCACCTTGTCTTTTATAACATTAAAGGGATTAGAAAACAGTTTGACCCTAAATGATGGAGGTGTCTCCATATTGAATACCTTTTCATTGATATCATATTTAGCGAACTGTTTAGGTTCTCTACAATTAAACAAAGTAGGCATAAAAAATGCCCCATCCTGATATCCACAATCTTTTGCCGACTGTACAATCTGGTTAAGCCAACCAACCGCTTGTCTTCCTTTATCATCAATATATGGTTCTATTCCAAACAATTTGAAATAGTTTCTGAGTGGAATAAGCTCATTTTCATCAAAGTGAGCGGTATCTTTTCTTAAGTTGTCGAAATAATCATAGGCACTGTCAATGAAAGAAGTTATAGTCATAACCCCAAGACGCTTGGTGAATTCCTTGTAATCCTCGGTAAAGTTTTCAAACTTGAGGTATGTCTGTCCATCCTCTATTCCACGACACACGAAATTGTTATCCGATTTACCAAAGTTTGCATCTGGACTATCACATAGCTTGAAGAAGTCGTGAGCCGCAAAGGCGGACATCAATTCAATAAAATCCGAAGGATTACACTGGTCAGCTCCACCTGTTCCTCCTGAAGGCAGTTTCCTTAAGGAGTTACCTTCTCTACCCAATAGATACAGGCGTTTATACACATTCTTAACAGTGTTGTCCTTTCTATAGAAATTCAGGGCCGCTTGAGAGTTCAGCGCAAATTTATCTGCGGTCGCATATACCTTTTCACTGCTCTGAATATCAAATGTAAAGTAATTTGTAAGAACAACAGCTCCATAATAATTGCTCTTCACCACATCTATATTATCTCCAAACATAATCTTAGCCGCTGCATTGAACGCCGAAGGGATAATAGGTAATGAGGAGGCCCCAGTTCCACCAAATACTGACCCAAATACGAAAATTTGTTTTCCGGCCACACCATTGCTAAGATTGCTCAAGAATTCTCGAAGCCCACTTGAACTATTTCTTGACTTATATGCTTCCTCCAAGAGAGCATAATACATCAACATCGATCCCATCTGTGTCTGTGCCCTATACCCGTGTGCCAAAGACATATTTTCGACTTCTGGTCGAATAAGCAACCCTGCAAGTTCCTTTGCCTTTACCTTCACTTTTGCTCCAGACCCAACGACTTCTTTATCATTCTCCGTGTTATCCAAAATTCTAGACATTGAAGAATGATCATTTTTATCATAATCAGGACTGAACTGATAGTAATTTATCTTTGCGGAAAACAGTGTCTCTTTTTTTGTATTTCCTCCATTGATTTTCATATAATTATCTACCAGTAGTGCCAACCTTCTGAAGTTGCCATTGTCCTTGTCTGTGTCCATCGCTAACAAATGCACTTCGGTGTCGTCAAACATTCCGATCGCGCACAAATGGACAAAACTCTCTATGCATCGCATACCGGTGCCACCGATACCGACAACGAAAACGCTTTTTGGCATATCTTAAATATTTTTCGTTAGTCCTTTTTAGGAAATATTGTCGCAAGTTTTCCTCGTTTTGCCAGTTTTACGGTAATAAAGCTGACAATAAAGTACACTACAGTCGCCAAAAACGCCGCACTTGCAAGATGAATCATATATTTGTTTGCAAATGCTGCAATTCCTATGTTGCGGAAGAACAATGCCCAGTTCAAACCAAGCGATACAAACAATGTCATAGCTCCGAAAACAAAAAAGAAAAGACGACGTTTCCTTCCTGAATTGTCGGTTTTACCATAATCATAATTGATCAGACTGGAGACAACAAGCATTACCAAAAAGAATGCGACCGCGACCGCAATGTCGATAAGATAGGTTGCCGTTATGGCGTTAGCCAGTTCCGGTGCTGTTTTAATGATGCTCATATAGTTATTGATTATTAATTTATTAGATCGAAGAAGTATTGATATAAACCGTATAAATGACTTTCCTGTTTGTCTCTGGATTCATCTTAGGATCGGAAACAACCTGTGAAATGCTTTGTAACATCGACGTGTTTTCCATTCCCGAATGAACTGAGGACATTGATGTCCAACGGAAGCAGGAATTAAGGTCCAGATTATCCGTAAAGTTGTCTTTTGCTTCAGAGACAACTATGTCCACACGCAAAAGGTTGCCGTGCTCGTCAGACAATCTGTCACCGACTCCGTCGAAGTCGTCATCCAACATAAGTACAACCTCCCCCGTTTCCCCAAAGACCTCTTCATTGATTTTAAATACATTCTTAACCTTTTTAAATTTGCTAAGAGGGACAATTTCCGGATGATTCCCGTTGACGGCAAGGCTATCACAATAAGTGGAATACGCATCATAAACCTGATACACAACAGCCTCGATTTCTTTCACAGCGTAGCAATCAGAAGGTGAATTATTAACAAATATACCTCTAAACAAATAATTCGTTCCGACATCATCCCCTGCTAAATACTTATGAATATCAGACCAAGATACAAGGTATTCCTCAACGTCCAATCTTTGATTATGACGAGTCACCTCCGGATTAGGAGAGAGACTTGGGTTGATATCTGGATAATTCTTTGCAAATGTAACGTTTGGGACTCCATCATAGAGATGAAGCAGTTTGACATTACTGTTCTGAGGAACTGAACGCGCAAACTTATCGTGGACATTATTCGGAATATTCCTGTCTGTAAAGAACATATAATAGCGATATTTACTGTACTTATTGCTTTCAAGATACGGCTCGCTATAAATGTAAATGTCATAACCTTTAGAAAGCCATATACGAAACTCCTCCGCAAGATACGGGTTGTTAAGATTATCCCTCGTTATGTTGCTAAGATAGTACTCACAATCAGAGATCAGCACCGCCTGATGCTCAGCATTGACAATCATATTGACAGCTGACTTAATGTCGGCATTGTTCACTTCCTTAATAGCACTCAACAGCTGATAAACCTGTTGTCTGTCAGAAGTTTCTTTTTTTATCTTATTTCCTTTGATCGAATAGAATGTCGGGGAACAATCCACAATAGAAGGATGGGTAGCGTTATACCAAGGAGAAGTCTTGGCTTGAGCCACACACGATGAATAGTCAATAAACAAATCAACGGAGTCAGACAAAACCTGTTTTTCATTGGGGAAATTGTATTCCACAAAGTTCTCCAATTCAGAAAGATCAGGAGCCGGAGTGCTGAAACACCCGGTAATGACAGGTATTAGAGACATACATAATGTCTTTAATACTAATTTGTATCCTTTTTTCATATAGCAGTTAAAATACTTTTACTCAAACGGTCAAGCCTATCCTGAAAATATGCCACACAACATTTCGAACTTAGTCCGCTTCAATACCTGTCGATAATCCAATACAAAGAAAGTGTGGAGCCATTCTCGTTCATCTCAAAAGAGGTTCTGACAAAACCCGGATACAGATAAACCGAAACAATCCCCACACCTGTATCGTTGAGTGATGAATTCACGCTAACGAATACAGATAAAGGTGCTGTCGTTCATATCCTTGTATCCAATGAAACTGTCAGATTTCTTTTGAAGGATAGTGCGAAAACACTTTCATCAATATGTCCGTTTCAGGCACGATGTGCCTAAAACGATGCTAAGATAAGTATATTTTCGGAAATAACAGCACCTTTTGGGATTGTTTCGCCTAAAAATAGCCTAATTTTTTCCAACTTACAAAAATACTCCGCAATCCTGCGGTTTTCAGACTGACAAAAAAGGCTGGGGAGAATATCTTTATGGTGTACCAAAACACCAACGGAAAATCAAAGGATGAGTTCGAGGTCGATGACATCAAGCCAGCGGTCGAATTTGCGGCCGACCTCTGAGAATCTTGAGACTTGGCGGAAGCCTAAGCGTTGGTGAAACCGTAGGCTGGAGAGGTTGTCGGCGGTGATGCAGGCGATGAGGGCGTGGTAGTCCTGGCGGCGGCATTCGTCAATCAAATGGGTCATCAGAAGCGGGCCGATTCCTTTATGGCAGGCTTCGGGAGTGAGATAAACAGTGGTCTCAAGTGTCTTTGAATATGCCTCCCGCTCTTTCCAGAGATGGGCGTAGCAATAGCCAATGAGCTCACCATCATATTCATAGACAAAATATGGAAAGGCTGAGGAGATAGAATCAATACGACCACGCATCACCTCAACAGGGACCGGTTCGGTCTCGAAGGTGATAGTGGTCTTTGAAACGTATCTATTGTAAATGGAAACGACGCGCTCGGCATCGTCCGGCGCACAGACCGCTGAAAAGAGGCTGTATGTGAGCAGTCTGACGACAGACACACCGGCGTTGAGCTCGCTGGTACGCGACCACTGGTCGATAGAAAACATGCACTGGGCACTGGGCTGCAATCTGCGGCAAGACAGGATAAAACGCAAGTCGGCAAGGGCCGCCAGAAACCTTGACACCATACAAAGAATTGTACACTCTTTGTTCTCCATATGGAAAGGACTCCGTAAAAAGAGGAACGACAAGAAAAAGGGGATGGCTGAGCTCCTGAGGGAGGTATCAATGGGCTTTACCAGGCTTTTACGTTTCCTTCGCCAAAAATGACAAAAAAATAGATTTTGACAAAAGCATAACTTTCTGACATATAACAACAAAGAAAATACCCGCTTCGCAATGGATCGGGTAAGGGGCAATATATCATTACTTCTACTTTAAATGAAAGAGCCGTGGTTAAAAGTATTCTATAATTATCATCTTGAAAAAAGCTGTCTCCGACTTGATGTCTTACCCAAGCTTCATATCTGCGCAGATTATCATTAAATAATCTGCGCAATACTTTTTGAAACACCCTGGTACCGCAGAAAATCTCTCGATAATTTGCGCAATGGCATCAAAAAGGTTATCTTTGCGCAGAAAATCACTTGAATATGGCACAGAAAGTTATCGGAAGGACAGCGGAAATGAAAGCTCTGAAAAGTTACTTGGATTCAGGGAGATCCGAGTTTGTGGCACTCTACGGAAGACGGCGCGTGGGGAAAACATTCCTTATCAGAATGGCGGCGGAGGACAAGTTCTCGTTCTATGTCACAGGCGTACACGGGGCCACAAAGGCAGAGCAACTCACAGCCTTCGCTATCGCCATACAGAAATGTTCGGGCTCGGAGAGACTGAATATCCAGAAAAACTGGATTCTGGCATTCTATGAACTGTCCCGCTATCTGGAAACACTGCCGGAAGGGAAGAAGGTGATATTCATTGACGAACTGCCTTGGATGGACACCCCGAAGTCCGGGTTCATCGCAGCTTTGGAGAACTTCTGGAACAGTTGGGCCGCACTGCGAGATGATGTGAAGCTGATAGTCTGTGGCTCTGCGACTTCCTGGATGATCAACAACCTGATCCACAGCCGCGGAGGACTCCACAACCGCCTCACGCACCATTTGTTCCTTGAGCCATTCTGCCTCAAGGAGTGCGAAGCGTATTTCAAGGAATATGGTTTCTCATATTCCCGAAAACAGATCGCCGAATGCTATATGGTAATGGGCGGCATACCTTACTACATGTCGATGATGGATCGGTCCAAGAGCCTCGCGCAAAACATCGACTCTCTTTTCTTTTCCTCCAACGCTGAACTGAAGGATGAGTTCAGCGACCTCTATCAAGCTTTGTTCAAGAATGCCGGTTCGCACATAAAAGTCATCACCGCCCTCTCCACAAAAGGGATGGGACTGACGAGAAAGGAAATCCTTGCCTCCACCGGCCTGACAGACAACGGGGCATTCAGCACTGTTCTTGAAGAACTTGAGAACTGCGGTTTCATACGGAAATATTCTCCCTTCGGCAGCAATATATCACTGAACAGAAAGAGGCTGGACAGTTCATCGCTCTATCAATTGATTGATTTCTACACTTTATTCTATTTCAGATTCATAGAGAAAAACAGTTATCAGGACGAGCATTTCTGGACAACCTCCGTCAACAGCCCTCTGCACAACACCTGGTGCGGCCTCTCGTTCGAGATGTTGTGCCTGTGCCACCTGAAACAGATCAAGCAGGCTCTCGGAATCTCCGGAGTCCAGACTCTGGCCTGCTCTTGGCGCGGCAAGGGAAGCGAGTCCAAGAAAGGTGTTCAAATCGATCTTCTGATCGACCGCAAGGATGAGACCATAAACCTTTGCGAGATAAAGTACAGTAAGGACAAGTTCGAGATCTCGCTTGCTGAGGAGCAGGAACTCTCGACACGCCTCGACACTTTCCGCGCCGAGACACAGACCAAGAAATCTGTCCTGCTGACCCTGATCACCACAAACGGGATCAAGCAAAACTCCCACAGTGACATTGTCCAAAGCGAGGTGACACTGGAGGATTTATTCTGGTAACCGCACATTTCTAACGCGCCGGAATGGTTAATCATCACGAGCGCAAGAGCACTATATTTTGCGCCCGTGGGGGTAAAATAGTACCTCCACGGGCGCAAAAAAGGGAATAAATGCTCTTGTGGGAAAACTACAAAATGAGTTCGAGGTCGATGACATCAAGCCAGCGGTCGAATTTGCGGCCGACCTTTGGTAATCTTGAGACTTGGCAAAAGCCTAAGCGGTGGTGGATCTGGAGACTGGAGAGGTTGTCGGCGGTGATGCAGGCGATGAGGGCGTGGTAGCCCTGGCGGCGGCATTCGTCAATCAAATGGGTCATCAGAAGCGGGCCGATTCCTTTATGGCAGGCTTCGGGAGTGAGATAAACAGTGGTCTCAAGTGTCTTTGAATATGCCTCCCGCTCTTTCCAGAGATGGGCGTAGCAATAGCCAATGAGCTCACCATCATATTCATAGACAAAATATGGAAAGGCTGAGGAGATAGAATCAATACGACCACGCATCACCTCAACAGGGACCGGTTCGGTCTCGAAGGTGATGGTGGTCTTTGAAACGTATCTATTGTAAATGGAAGCGACGCGCTCGGCATCGTCCAATCGCACAGGTCTGGTGAAGCCGTTCATCTACAAGCTCTTGACCCACTCGTCAACGGTCTTCTGGCTGGCACCATTCAGGAGTTTGCCGGTCTTGAAATTGACTTCCGGATACTGCTTCCCGAGCACCTTGAGGGAATTCTGGATTCCACTGCCGCCGGAGGTCATGAACAGGATCACGGTCTTGCCCTTCAGGCCGTAAGCCTCGATGAAGGTGTTGATGATTCTTGGTGCGCCGTTCCACCAGTTCGGGAAACCAAGGTAAACGACATCGTAGGCATCCAGATTCTCCTTGGTCTTCACGAAGGCAGGACGGGATGACGGATCAGCGTTCTCCTTGCAGCAGCGTGAAGTCTCGACGGTCCAGTCAAGATCCTCGGCGGAATATTCAGCCTCCGGGGTGATCTTGTAGAGTTCCCCGCCGGTCGCGGTGGCAATCTTCTTCGCCAGAGACTCTGTCGTTCCGGTGGCAGAGAAATAAGCCACAAGTGTCTTGTTCTCAGTCATATTCTTTTTCTCCTTCTTTTGTCCGCAGGCTGTGACGGTGATTAGTCCCAAGGCCACAACCGCGATGATAAAAACAATTCTTTTCATAATGTTATCTGGTTTTGATTATTTCCCGCAAGCGGCATATTGCTCATCCGTGACAGGCTCAAGCCATTCGTTGCTGGATTCTCCTCCGGTGGCGACGTGAGTGGCGATGTGCTGGAACCAGCTGTCCTTTGTCGCACCGTGCCAATGCTTCACACCCTCCGGAATGTCAACCACATCCCCTGCCTTCAACTTGATGGCCGGCTTTCCCCATTCCTGGTACCAGCCTTCGCCGCCGACGCAGATCAGGATCTGTCTTGCCCCGTGATGAATATGCCAGTTGTTGCGGCAGCCAGGCTCAAAGGTCACATTTGACATAGGGAGAACCGTGGACTCGCCCTCAGTCAGATTCACCGGCTTCAACGGAGCAAGGAAACTGTTACCGATAAAGTACTGGGCATAGGCGCTGTTCGGCTGTCCCTTAGGGAAATCCATATCGGCGAACGGCTGCTTTTCCGTGAACTCCTCACCGAAGACCTTCGCGATGGCCTGCGAAGCCCTGTAAGCCTCTTTCGCTCCGACTTTTTCAGCAAGAACGGCAGGAATGGCGTGGATCTCATCATCCTTCAAACCCATATTCCTTGAACCTGCGACATGCGAGCCAAGCTGCGGAGCAAGCCCCTCGATCGAAGCCAGCGCGCTGATTGTCGCCAACTCCCTTTCAGCCCAAGTCAAAACATCTCTTGCGAATATGTCGCCGAAGAGGTGGGCCTTGAGGTAGTAGTCCTCCGCCGGGCAGAAGGCATAGTTAAATGGTTTGCCACTCAACTGTGTCTGAACTTTCGTTCCGACCTTGAGAGCGTCAAAGTCCTCTGGAATCGGCGAAGCCTCCGGGCCGATCTCGGTCTGCTTTCCGTCAGCGGTTCTCTGATCCAGAACCTTCTGGAGAGTTCCAAGTCCGTTCAGGGAGCGAGGGAATCCGGTGTAGGCGTACAGATGGGAGAGGATCTCCTTCACTTGATTGACTGTAAGCCCGTTATCAAGACCGTACTCTATGCTTGAGGCCAGTCCGGCAAGGTCGCCGCGAGCCTCATTGGCAGCTATTGCCACAATGGCCTGCTGCCTGCCTGTTAATGTTTCTTTCTGTGCCATAAGATTAACGCTTGTAATTAGAATGCCTGTGAATATCAAGGCTAAAGTCCTGAGTTTCATATATTCATTAAGATTGTTGGCGGCGGTACTCACTCGGAGTCATCCCTGAGTGCTTTTTGAAGAACCTCACAAAGTGCTGCGGGTAGAGGAAGCCCAACGAGGCAGCCACTTCCTTGACGGAGAGTTCCGGCGAGGCGAGCTGACGCTTGGCGTAACTGAACAGACGGACAGCGATATATTCCTGAGCTGTCTTTCCGGTCTCGGCCTTGACCATATCCCCGAAATAGTTCGGAGAGAGGAACACCTTGTCGGCGAAGTACTTGACTGTCGGAAGGCCCTCGGTCTCGGTCTTGCCTGAGGCGATATATTCATCAACCAGTTTCTCGAATTTGGCGATCGCGCCGAGGTTCAGGTCCTGCCTTGTGACGAACTGCCTTTCGTAGAAGCGGAGGCAATAGTCCAGGATCAGCTCTATATTCGTGGTAATCAATCCTTTTGTGTGACGGTCTATCGGATTCTGGAGTTCCTTTCTGACGATCGCCATACAGTCCGTGATGATCTTGCGCTCGTCTTCGGAAAGATGCAAGGCTTCGTTGGAGGCGTAGGAGAAGAACGTGTAGTCCTTCATCTTGCGCTCAAGCGACGTACCGTGCAGGAAGTCCGGATGGAAAAGGATTCCCTTAGCCTTTTTCGGGACACCTGCCACTGACTCGTAACCAACTACCTGATCAGGAGCGATGCTCACAATCGTCTGACCGTCAAAGTCGTACTTAGTCTTGCCGTAATTGATGACACAGCCCTTGGTCTCCTTCAAAAAAAATGAATAGAATCCCATCGTGTGCCGTCCGGGAATGAATTTGCTGTTGCTCTCGTTGAACTCCACGTAAGCCACCAGCGGATGCATAGTCTTGAAGCCGTACATATTGTTGTACTGCTCAATGGTCTCTATCTTGTAAATTTCCTCCATATTCATCATTTAATTTCCGACCGCAATTTATGCAATACTCGGACAAATTCCACCACCTCCCGTCAAGGAAGTGTAATCTTGGTACTTATTTCTGTAATAATGGTAGTTAAGTAACATGAAAAAAATAAGTTGCCTCAGATTAAGAGAATATTTTCGAGGATAGATCTATTTTCGAAGAAGGAGTGTGCCGGTGGCACATGACTGATGAGAAAAGAGATATAGACCGAAAAGATTCCTTAAGATGATGCAGGTTATTTTTTGAAGGTTACTAAACAACGCCTCATCGAGCAACTCATTAAAAAGGCATTCCTCCATGGCAAATTTTTGTAACGTAAAAAATTTGCCATGGAGGAATGCCTTTACCACATAGACAGCAATTTGTTACGATGCTTTGACAACATTGCCAAAGAATCTTGTTGGTCTGTGGTCACTTCGACAAGCTCAGTGACCAGTAATTACAGCACTGCCGTGCGAGCGGCGACGGCAGCGGCTGCCTCGGCGAAATCCTCACCGGATGAGGCGTAAAGAACTCCACGTGAGGAGTTTATCAGAAGGCCGCCTTGGGAGTTGGAGCCGTTGGCGATAACCTCCTCAGCGCTTCCGCCTTGCGCTCCTACACCCGGCACAAGGAAGAAATTGTCCGGGCAGAACTGCCTGATCTCCTTCAGTTTATCCGCCTTGGTAGCACCGACGACAAACATCATGTTCTCTGGCGTGGAGATCTCCATCATCTTTTCCATAACCACCTGATAGAGAGGCTTGCCACCTTTCTCTGCTGTCTGGAAATCGACAGAGGACGGATTTGAGGACAGCGCCACGACAATGGCATAGCGGCCGGGATATTCAAGGAAAGGGGTGACTGTCTCGCTGCCCATATAAGGGGAAAGGGTGACGGCGTCGAAGTCGAAGGTCTCGAAAAGGCTCTTGGCGTACATTCTGGCGGTGTTGCCGATGTCTCCCCTCTTCGCGTCCGCGATGATGAACTGCTCCGAATGGTTTGAACGAATATAATCAACCGTCTTGTCGAGAATGGCCATTCCGTCCACTCCGAGGCACTCGTAGAAAGCGAGATTCGGTTTGAAGGCGACGCAATGCGGGGCGGTCGCGTCAATGATGCGCTTGTTGAACTCCAGCACAGCCTCGCCTACCGTCCTGCCGGCCTTCACGCACTCGGGGATCTTGGCGAAATCGGTGTCAAGGCCGACGCATAGCATCGAACTTTTTTTCTTTATCTGGGAATATAAATCTGCTGTTGTCATATTTTTTTCTATTCATAATATTCATAAAACTTGGCGATGGACTCCATCCCGGCGAAGAACTGCCGGAGCAGATAACTCTCGTTCGGAGAATGGATTGTATCCCTCTCAAGGCCGAATCCCATCAGCAGCGGATCCACTCCAAGGATCTTCTGCATATCCGCCAGCACAGCGATGCTGCCGCCGCCACGACTCGGAACCGGCTTGACGCCATAAACCTCCTCCATAGCCTTTGAAGCAGCCTGGAACGCCGGAGACGAAATCGGAATGAGGAATCCCTCCCCACCCTCGCACGGCTTGACCTCTATGCGGCAATATTTCGGAGCGATCTTCTCCAGATGTTTCTTGAATATCCTCGTGATCTTCGCGCTCTCCTGATTCGGCACGAGACGCATCGAGATCTTGGCGTGAGCGACTGACGGGAGAACCGTCTTGGCCCCCTCACCGATGTAACCGCCCCAGATTCCGCACACATCCAGACAAGGCCTGATGCCGATCCTCTCAAGCGGAGTGTAACCTTTCTCTCCACGCAAAGCCTTGACACCCACCGACTCTTCGAACTCTTTGAGATCGAACGGGGCTCTCGCGAGCTGCGCCCTGTCCTTTCTGGAAAGTTCCACGACATCGTCATAGAATCCCGGAATTGTGACGCGTCCGCCCTTGTCGATCAGCCCTGAGATCAGATCGCAAAGCGTCTGGATAGGATTGGCGACCGTGCCACCGTAGTGTCCGGAATGCAGATCCTTATCCGGACCTGTCAGAGTCACCTCCAGATAGGCCATTCCCCTCATACCGCAATTGATCGAAGGCACCTTGTCGGAGATCATCGTCGTGTCCGAAACCAGAATCACATCGGCTCCAAGCCATTTCTTATGTTCCTTGACCCAAGCCGGAAGGGATGGACTGCCGATCTCCTCCTCGCCCTCGAAGATGAACTTCACGTTATGGCGAAGTTTGCCGCTACGAAGGAGATATTCAAAAGCCTTGATGTGCATAAAGAGTTGACCTTTGTCATCGTTGGCTCCACGGGCATAGATGGCCTCCTGACCGGTCGGGTCCTGCTTGATCACCGGCTCGAACGGATCCGTGTGCCACTTTTCAAGCGGCTCCGGCGGCTGCACGTCATAGTGGCCATAAACCATCACAGTCTTCCACTCCGGGTTGATGATCTTCTTGCCGAACACCACAGGATTACCCTTGCTCGGATAGACTCCGGCCTCGTCGGCCCCAGCCTCCAGAAGCAGCTCCTTCAGCCTCTCGGCGCAACGTTCCATATCCTTCTTGTGGTCCTGCTTCGCGCTGATGGACGGAATCCGCAGGAGAGAGAACAGCTCCTCGAAGAACCGTTCCCTGTTTTCTTGAATATATTCCTTCATTTCTTTGCGTTTTTTGCGTTTCACAAAAATAGCCAAAAGCAACGGTAAAGTCAAGAGCGGAGGCCAAGTCTTCAATATTCAAAAAAAAATTACTCTTCCTTGTCAGGATTCTCTGTCCGGTGCGACTAATAGGGCAGAGTGACAACAGTAACTTTTATCAAACATATTATTAGATTATGAAAAAGATTTTATCAATCACCGCAATGGCGGTTGCGGCGGTGGCAGGCTTGACGCTTGCCTCATGCAAGAAAGATGACGGGATGAAGCATGTCGAGGAGCAAAGGACATTCTCCGTTGAGAACGTAATGACACCTAAGAAGTTCGTCCAGAGCGGATCGTTCAAGGGCGAAGGGACTCCGCCTGTCGTTATGCCTGGACAGAGCGTAAACTTCAGATTCAACGCCGGAAAGGGACAGTCTGTGATGTTCGTCACGATGTACGGCAAATCGAAGGACTGGTTCTTCGCGCCGGCAAACCCAGGAATCATGCTGTTTGACTCCAAAGGCAAGGCGATGACCGGCGACGTGTCATCCCAGATCAAACTCTGGGACAACGGCACCAAGGACAACATGACCGGGGAGGCGGAATCCAAGCCGATCACCGAGGTTTCCGGGGTGGATGCCGGAATGCTGCTGAAAGTGACCCTGAGTTACGAGGAGACTGCCTCCGAGTTCACCCTGACAATCATGAACGCATCCAAAGGGACGGAACACGAGACTCCTTTCTCCCCTGGTGTATGGGCTGTATCCGCATTTGACGGCAAGTCGCTTGTGGCTCCAGAACCGTTCTTCTCCGCCGGTGTGAAGTCCAACCCTGAAATCTCCGCCATCGCCCAGATGGGTGACATCACCCCGCTGAAGACAATGCTTGAGGCCAACACGGGAATAATGACAGGAATATCTCCGGTTATGGTGGTAATCTACGACAAGGAGATGAATCCTGTGTTCGAGCCGGGAAAGAAAGACTCCGGAATGGGACTGAAGGAAATCGCGCAGTCAGGTGACATTGGAAAACTCAAAGCCAATCTCATGAAAACAAAAGGAGTGAACGGAGTCTATGTTGCCGGTGACACTCCGGTGGGTCCGGGACAGAAGGTGTCAGTCAGGTACAAGGCCGCGAAAGGATGCAAGCTTGCGTTCATCACGATGTACGGATTCTCCAACGACTGGTTCTATGCCAACGAGATGACCATTCCGGCTCTTGACCGTGGCGACATCACGTCGAAAGCGGCGCTGTTTGATTCCGGCACGGGAGTGAGCCAGTACCCGGGAGCAGGGAACATGCAGGCTCTGTTCGGCGGGGTTCCGAAACCGGAAAGCAAGCCAGTAGCCAAGGTGGGCAATGAGTTCCCTGTACCGTCTGTCGGACAGGTTCTCAAGATAACGATTGAGTAAGAGGCTGACATCCAAAAGCGGAAAGCGGTCGGGAGACAATCGCCTCCCGCCGCTTTCCTGCACGTTGGCTCGAAGTTTGCTGATTTAAAAATATTCAAAATCACATTCAACCCTGCATGGCACACGCTGATGACAAGCATAGGGAGACTCTCTCCCGATGGGTGGACGACCACTCAAGGTACCTGTTGGACTATGCCTTGGGCAAAGTCGCTGATAAAGAGGAGGCTATGGATCTTGTGCAGGAGACATTCCTCTCCGCGTCCCGGTCTCATGAGTCGTTCGAGGGGAGAAGTTCCCCAAGGACATGGCTCAGAAGCATCCTTCAGAACAAGATAGCGGACTTCTACCGGAAAAGTTTCCGCTCACCGGAAAACGTCAGTCTGAGTGCCTTCTTTGACGAGAGCGGCTCGTGGACAGACCATTCCGTCCTGGGCGGTTGGCCAATCCCGCATGAAGGAGACGAAGACAGGGACGGACTGCTTGATGCTTTGTCCAAATGCGTGAGCCGGCTTCCCCTCCAATTCAGGACAGCCGTAAGCCTCTACTACCTTGAGGACAGGAAGACAGCCGCTGTCTGCGACGAGCTCATGGTCTCCCAGGACTATTTCTGGAAGATTCTGTCCCGTGGCAGGATGCGGCTCCGCAAGTGCTTAGAGATAAATTGGTTTGAACTTTAGAGCAAAGACGATGAAAAAGATACTCCACACCCTACTGCATCTGGTCATCATGCCTTGCAGTCATGTGCCCGAACAGATTGAGAGGAATCTCGGCGGAGAGCTTTCACTTTTGCGCCGGACACGCCTCAACCTTCACCTTCGCCTCTGCCAATGGTGCGCCTCCTACGCTTCAAAAGTGGAGCGGATCGATAGTCTGCTTCTGCGGAAAAAGTTCGGGACAGATTTCGAGGACTCTGAGATCGATGCGTTTAAGGAAGACATCAAAAAGAAAGTCAGATGAAACAAATAAAGAACATAATAATACCGGTCGCCTGCTTCCTTACCCTTCAAGGCCAGGTGGAGGCGGCTGCGCAAACAAAAGAAATCACGAGTATGAAAGAGATATACCTTGCCGGAGGCTGTTTCTGGGGAACGGAGCATTTCCTCAAACAGATCAGCGGCGTGAAAGCCACGGAAGTGGGCTACGCCAACGGCAAAACCACCAACCCGGACTACAAGGCGGTCTGCACGGGCAGGACGGGATTCGCCGAGACAGTGAAGGTTGAATATGATCCCGAAGCCATCGGGCTTAATGACCTGCTTGACCTATTCTACAAGACCATCGACCCGACAAGCGTCAACCGTCAAGGCAACGACAGAGGCTCACAGTACAGAACCGGGATCTATTTCTCCGATCCTGCTGACGAGCCTGTCATACACCGTTCCCTTGAGAGGCTCTCCTGGCGGCACACAGCCCCGATCGCCGTGGAGTGCGGGCCTCTGGAGAACTTTCACAGAGCAGAGGAGTACCATCAGGACTACCTCGACAGAAATCCCGGAGGTTACTGCCACATCCCCAAGGAGCTGTTCACCATGGCCAGGGAGGCCAACAGAAAGAGAAAGGAATAGTCCTGCCCAGAATGAGTTGAGAGCTATTCATTATAAATGAATATATCGACATAGCCTTCTCCCACCCGTGACGGACAGGAGAAGGCCATGTCATTGGAGATTACTTTCAACCAGGTGTCATCCACGAGGTCTACAACACGTTCTCCAGCTTGGACTTCGCGTAGTCAAGTGTAACGGTGAATGTCTTCTTGCTGGATGACGGAGCGTCGTACATCGCGTCATCGAAAATCTGCTCGCAGATCGAGCGTAGGCCACGGGCCCCGAGCTTGTTCTTGATGGCGGTGTCAACTATGAGTTCCCTGACTCCATCCTCAATCTTGAGAGTCATTCCGTCAATCTCGAACAGTTTCGCATACTGCTTGAGAATGGCGTTCTTCGGTTCGGTCAGAATCCTAAGCAAAGCCTCGCGGTCCAGAGCGTCAAGATAGGTGATGACAGGCAGACGGCCGATAATCTCCGGGATGAGACCGTAAGCCCTCAAATCCTGAGCATCGACATATTTCAAGAGATTATTCTTGTCAACGACCTGCTTCTGGGCGGCGCCGAAACCAATCACCTGTGTGTTAAGTCTCTGGGCGATGCGGCGTTCGATTCCCTCGAAAGCGCCTCCGCAGATGAACAGGATGTTCTGCGTGTTCACGTGGATGAACTCCTGCTCAGGATGCTTGCGGCCTCCTTTCGGCGGGACGTTAATGACATTGCCTTCGAGGAGTTTCAGCATAGCCTGCTGGACTCCCTCACCGGAAACATCACGTGTGATGGACGGATTGTCGCTCTTGCGGGCGATCTTGTCGATCTCGTCGATGAACACGATTCCCCTCTCGGCCTTAGCCACATCGAAATCAGCCTCCTGGAGAAGCCTCGTGAGGATGCTCTCGACATCCTCCCCGACATAGCCGGCCTCGGTCAGGACAGTCGCGTCCACGATGGTGAACGGAACGTCCAGAAGTTTGGCTATCGTCTTGGCCAGCAATGTCTTTCCGGTTCCGGTCGGACCTACCAGCAGGATATTCGATTTCTCCAGTTCCACGCCATCGTCAGGACGGTCCACAAGGTTGTGGTTGATCCTTTTGTAGTGGTTATAGACCGCGACGGCCAACATCTTCTTGGCACGATCCTGCCCGATGACATATTCATCAAGGAACTCCTTGATTTCCACCGGTTTTTTCAAGGCCTCAAGCCGTCCCAAAGGTTTGCCGTCCTTGGAAGCGCCGCCTATAGTGTCCTTGAGGTAGTCGTGGGCAAGCTCGACACAATCGCTGCAGATGAAGCCGTCCAAGCCCTGAAGCAGGAACGGGACATCACGCTCCGACCTGCCGCAGAACATACAATGTTTAGTTGTACCGGTATTCTTTTTCTGAGGCATTACTTGGATTTCTTTGTGAGGATCTCATCCACCATTCCGTACTCCAGAGCCTCCTGGGCTGTCATCCAGAAGTCCCTGTCCGCATCGGCGAACACCTTGTCGTAAGGCTGTCCGGAATGCTGGGAGATGATGTCATAGAGTTCCTTGCGGGTCTTCTCGATCTCCTTGGCCGCGATCATAATGTCAGAAGCCTGACCCTGGGCGCCTCCGAGAGGCTGATGGATCAGCACCCTGGAATGAGGCAGGCAGGAACGCTTGCCCTTCTCGCCGGCGCAAAGCAGGACAGAACCCATAGAGGCCGCCATTCCCGTACAGATCGTGGCCACGTCGGGCTCAACAAGCTGCATCGTGTCATAGATGGCCAGACCTGAAGTCACCTGTCCCCCTGGAGTGTTGATGTACAGGGAAATGTCAGCGGTGGAATCGGTGGAAGCAAGGAACAGCAGCTGAGCCTGGATGATGTTCGCGACATCATCATCAATCGGAACACCAAGGAATATGATCCTGTCCATCATCAGACGGCTGAACACGTCCATCGAGGCCACATTAAGTTTCCTCTCCTCGATGATGGTCGGATTGATGTAGGCGTCCGTGGCTCTCTGATAGCGGTCAAGGGTCATTGAACTCAGTCCAAGACCCTTGGTCGCATATTTCTGAAACTCCTTGTCCATAATTACTTAAGCTCGCGGAATTTCTCCTCGGAGATCTTCTTGTTCTGGAGGGTGATCTTCTCCTTGACGGCGGCGATCACCTTCTCGTTCTCGACATTCTCCTCGATGTTGCGCATCTGCCTCTCGTCCTTGAGCATCTGCGCGGCCGCATCGGTGAGAAGTTCCTCAGGAACGTTGCCCATTCCGTACATAGCGTACTGGTAGGCGGCGTAAGCCTTGGCTGCCTCAAGCATATCCTTGTCCTCAACCTTGAGCTCGAACTTCTTCATCAGAGAGCCTCTGACAAGCTGCCAGCGGAAGTCGCCGAGGAATCCGTCGAACTCCTTCTCGATGTCCTCCTTGCTGAACTTCTCCTTGTTGTTCTCATAGAGCCATCTCTTGAGGAAAGCCTCTGGAACGTTCACGTTGGCCTTGTCAACGAGGTACTTGCGCAGATCCTGGGAAAGTCTGTAGTCGGCCTCCTGCTTGTAGTTAGCCTCAAGCCTCTCGGCGATCTTGGCGTCGAACTCCTCGGTTGTCTTCACGGCATCCTTGCCGAAGACCTTGTCGTAAGTCTCCTGGCACTCGGTGGCCGGAACGAAAGTCTTGACGTTCACGATGGTGACATTCCATACTGGATCAAGGGCGGCAAGCTCTTCCTTCTTCATCTTGAGCATGGAAGCCCTGTCGGTCTCGTTGGTGAACGCCTCGTTGACATTGACGTCGAATTGAGCGTCAACCTTGGCTCCGAGGAAATTCTTCTTCGCGTCACCCTCAACCTTGCTGACAGCGACATAAACACCTTCGACAGCTTTCTCGCCTTGCTTGAAGTCAACCACTACATAGTCTTCCTCACCTGCGGCCTCGCCTTCTTCGAGCTGGCCGTACTGCCTGAGGATGCTGTCCTTCATGGCAGCCTTAGCCTTGTCGGTCACCTCGATATTGTAATACGGCAGTTTGTCATCCTTGTCAACATCAATGTTGATCTCTGGAGACAGTCCGAGGTCGAACTTGAACTCGAAATCGTTGCCATCCTTCCACTCCAATTCCTTCTGGGACTCGCTGGCGATAGGCTCGCCGAGAATATGCAGATTGTTGTCCTTGATGAACTTGTCGAGCTGCTCCGAGACAACACCGTTGATGGCCTCGTAAAGAGCCTGGTCGCCATAGACCTTCTTTACGAGCGACGCGGGAACCATTCCCTTGCGGAAACCCTTGAAGTCAGCGTTTCTCCTATAAGCGGAGAGTCTTTTCTTCTCCTGCTCGGCATAGTCCTCCGCCTTCAGGGCGATGGTCAGTTCGATGTTAAGATCATCGATTTGATTTTTTGTTACTTCCATAATTCTGTAAATATTATTTTAAATTAATTATTCTTTCTTTGAGGATAAACTACCCTCTCGTGGTAAATCTGCGAAAGGTAAGCCTTCAGCGTTTCCTTGACAGTATTCAGGTCCTTTATGGAAATGTCGGCCTGGTCAAACTGGCCGATTTTCATCTTGGACGCGACGATATTCTCGACAAAGACCGAGAATGTGGCCGCGGAATTGTCTTTCAACGTCCTTGAGGCCGCCTCCAGCGTGTCACAAATCATCAGGATGATCTGTTCCTTCGTCTGAGGCTTGCGGCCTTTGTAGAAGAAATCCGAAACGTCATTTGGATCTCCGCCCTCGTTAAGGTACTTGTTGTAGAAATACGATGTGTTGGACGTGCCGTGATGCGTCAGGATAAAGTCTTGGATCACATCCGGCAATCTGTTCTCCGCCGCCAGTTCAAGGCCATCGGAGACATGCTTGATTATCGCCCTTGCGCTCTCCTTAGGAGAAAGATGCTCGTGATAATGCACTCCTTTCGGCGACATGCTTTCGTTCTCAATGAAGCATAGCGGATTCTTCATCTTACCGATGTCGTGATAAAGAGCTCCAGCCCTGACCAACAGCACGTTGGCATCAATGGCACGAGCGGCCGCATCGCACATATTCATGACTTGCAGGGAATGCTGGAACGTGCCGGGAGCCTTGTGCTCCAATTCGCGAAGAAGTTTATTGTTCGTGTCGCAAAGCTCACGGAGCCTCGAACTGGAAACGAGGTTGAACATCCTCTCGAACAAATAGATGAGAGGGTAGCCGGCAACTATGAGCATCGAACCGATGAACATGTAAAGCACCGCCATGTACGGGTCATCGTTCACCATGTCGATCATCCGGAAACCGAAATAAGTCACCAGGATGCTGACGAACACGATTCCGGACATAATGAACTGCTGCCATCCCTGGTTGAAGAAACGGAACGTGAATACCGCGACTATGCTTGCCAGAAGGAACATCACGAAAAGCACGACACCATTCTCGGCGAAAACCAGAAGCGGCAGGAACGACACGCAGCAGATCGGGAAGATCACCTTGTTCTTGAAGAAAGCCTCAAGGTACAAGGCGGTCAGCGTGAACGGTACCATGTAGAGGCACCGTGGCGCGAACTTATTGATTATCAAAGCCAGAACCGAAGCGATGATGAATATGAAGATCAAATACCAGAACTTACGGTGATCCATAAACAATCTCCGGTTCAGGAAATAGATCATCAGGAAAAACAGCAGCACAAGCGCGAACGCGATAAAGGCGTTGCCGAGCCAGAATAGAATCCTCGGGCCACCATACCCCATACTGTTCTCGTATTCAACCTTATAGGAATCAAGCATCTGCGCGATCTCAGCCGTCACGATCTCTCCTTCGGAGACAATCAGCTGGCCCGCGCTCACGAAACCTTGCGTCGTTGAAACCTGGTTTGAGGATTCCGAGCGGACGAGCTCAGTTGTCTTGGGGTCATATTCAAGATTAGGGACAATGAAATCATAGATCCCGGCAGACCTGAGAACCGAATCCGCATTGATTCTCGGGTACTTTGCCGCGATGTCGGAAAGCAGACGGTTCTTGGCCTCTGACTCCTTGAACACCTCGCTCACCGGTTTTTTCCCGGCTCTCTTGTCTTTCTGAATATACAAGACCGCTCCGGAAGGATCGGAATGTCCGTCAAGCTTCACCCCTTCGTCCGGCACCACCCCATTGGAATAGATACCGTCCATCGAAGCCACAATCAAAGGGCGGAGGTATGAATATCCTCCCATATCAATCCCTTCAGCGGCCTTCCGGCAGTTGTCCACTATGTCCTGACGATACCTGTAGTAAGGAATGACCACCGACTTGCTTCTGCTCTTTTCCTCACGGATCTGCTCGTCGGTCTTCAGGATGGGAAAGTCAAACTGCGCAAGAAGTGTCTCATGAGACCACGGCGAGCCTTTCCTGTAATCATAACTGAATTTCGCTGTCCTCGGGAAAATCAATGTGAGGACCAGAAAAAGCACGACCAGAGGAATAAGCACCCTGTAGTTTATGGACACGCGAGGCAGTTTCATTGTTTCTTGTTATTTGAACGGGCTTCCCGCTTCCTTTGCGATAAAACCGTAAGTAAGTTTGTCAGTAAGTCTCGGGAACAATCTGTGAGCCAGAACAGTGACCTTCCCCAGTCCGGTAAGGATCATCTGTGACTTTCTCTTTTCCAGTCCCTTGGCAAGATACTCGGCGCACTTCTCCGCGCTCATCAGCTTGTCCTCCTTGAGCGGAGTCTCACCCTGAGGGCTGCCGTCAGCCGTCAGTGCGGCCTTGCGGACATTGGAGTCCGTGTAGCCAGGAGCGAAGACGAGCACATTGAGTCCGTCCTTGAGATGCTCGATACGGATTGTGTCAAGGAAGCCGCGGATGGCGTACTTGGACGCTGAATATCCCGTCCTCGCCGGAAGGGCTGAGAACCCGGCGATCGAAATCACGCCGACGACCTGTCCCTTGCTCTGAAGCAGGTAAGGCAGGGCGAATTTCGTGCACTGCACCGTGCCCCAGAAATTCACATCCATCAAAGAGCGGATAACGCTGAGATCCAAGTCCTTGAACATAGCCCTCATCGAGATTCCGGCATTGTTCACCAGGATGTCGATGCGGCCATATTTCCTGACGGTGCAATCGATGAGATTCCGGCAGTCATCCTCCTTCGTGACGTCCGTCTTGACGCACAAAACCTTGTCCGGATCGGCGTTCACCGACGGGGCCAATTCCTGGAGCTTGTCCAGCGAGCGGGCGGCCATAACGACGTTCGCTCCGAACGACCCGAAGAGACGGGCAGAAGCCAACCCTATTCCAGAGCTGGCTCCCGTTATGATAATGACCTTATCCTTGAAATATTCAGGATGCATATAAGCCACTAATCAGCAGTTAATTACATAATGGTCTTCGCAGCGATGTCATCACCGTCGTACGCTCCGGCGTCAAGTTTCTGCTTGATCTCCTTGAAAGCGTTGAGAGTGTATGCTATGTCTTCGTCGGTGTGAGCGGCGGTACATACTATTCTGAAGATTACCATTCCCTTAGGGATGACAGGGTAGATGACCATCGAGCAGAAGATGCGATAGTTCTCACGGAGATCCATCGCTATCTTTGTGGCCTGGGCCACGCCGCCGCCGTCGATGTGGATAGGAATCACGCAGGCCTGCGCCTCACCGATGTCGAATCCGAGTTTCTTGAAGCCTTCCTGAAGAGTGTGGGTCACGTGCCAGCACTTCTTGCGGAGCTCGTCGCCTTCCGGTGACATGATGATCTCCAGACGCTTGATGTTGCCGTACACGAACGCCATCGGCTGTGACTTGGCATACATCTGCGAGCGCATATTCAGACGCAGGTAGTTGATGATCTTGCGAGGACCGGCGATGAAGCCTCCGATCGAGGCCATCGACTTCGCGAACGCGCCGATGTAAAGATCGATGCCGTCCATGCAGTGCAGTTCCTCGGAAGTTCCGCGTCCGTGCTCGCCCAGAAGGCCGAATCCGTGCGCGTCATCAATGAATATCCGGAAGCTGTACTTCTTCTTGAGTCCGACGATCTGGTCGAGGATTCCCATCGCACCGGTCATACCGAAAACGCCCTCGGTGATGAGAAGGACACCTCCGCCGCTTTCCTCGGCCTCTTTGCAGGCTCTCGCCAGAACCTTCTCACAGTCAACGATATTGTTGTGGCGGTACTTGTACTTGCTGCCGATGTGGAGACGGATTCCGTCAAGGAGACAGGCGTGAGCCTCAGCGTCATAGACGATCACATCGTGACGGGCGGTAAGGCAGTCGATCGCGGAGACGATTCCCTGATAGCCGAAGTTGAACAGGAACGCGTCCTCCTTCTTCTCGAAATCAGCGAACATCCTCTCAAGTTTCTCGTGCAGGGCGGTGTGGCCGGAAAGCATACGGCTTCCCATTGGATAGGCCAGTCCCCACTTAGCGGCACCCTCGGCGTCAGCCTTGCGCACCTCAGGATGGTTAGCGAGTCCGAGATAGTTGTTCAGACTCCAGTTCAGGACCTCTTTCCCGTTGAATGTCATATGAGGGCCAAGCTCGCCCTCAAGTTTCGGATACATATAATAGCCGAAGCCCTGATTGAAATACTGTCCGATAGGACCGCCTGAGTCCCTTTCGATTCTGTCAAAAATGTCAAGCATTTTGTATTCTGTTTTAATTATTTATGCGTCAATATTAGCGTAGTGGGCGTTCTCCTCGATGAACTGCCTTCTCGGAGGGACATCGTCTCCCATAAGCATCGAGAATGTCCTCTCGGCCTCGGCGGCGTTGTCGATCGTGATCTTGCGCAGACGTCTCTTGGCCGGATCCATAGTCGTGTCCCAAAGCTGCTGGTCACTCATCTCACCAAGACCTTTGTACCTCTGTACGGTAACACCCTTGTCGGAACCCTTTCCCAAACGTGCCGTGGCCTCGGACCTCTGCTCGTCGGTCCAGCAATATACTTCCTCCTTGCCTTTCTTCACAAGGTAAAGCGGAGGTGTGGCGAGATAGACATAGCCGTTCTTGATGAGGTCGAACATATAGCGGAAGAAGAACGTCAGGATAAGGCAGGCGATGTGGCTTCCATCGACATCGGCATCGGTCATGATGATGACCTTGTGGTAACGCAACTTGCTCAGATCCATCTTCTTCTCACCGTTCTCATCCTCCTGGGCGACAGTGACTCCGAGGGCGGTGTAGATGTTCCTGACCTCAACGCTGTCGAACGCGCGGTCACCCGCGGCCTTCTCCACGTTCAGGATCTTACCTCTCAAAGGGAGGATGGCCTGGATCCTTCTGTCACGTCCCTGCTTGGCTGTTCCACCGGCGGAATCTCCCTCGACGAGGAAGAGCTCGCAGATCTCAGGATTCCTTTCAGAGCAGTCAGCCAGCTTGCCAGGCATTCCGGCTCCCGTCATAGCGGTCTTCCTCTGCACCATCTCACGGGCCTTGCGGGCGGCGCTGCGGGCGGTGGCTGCAAGCACGATCTTCTCTATGAGCAGCTTACCCTCCTTAGGATGCTCCTCAAGATACTGGTCCATAGCCGCTGAAGTGGCCTGGGACACAGCGGAGGTCGCCTCCGGGTTACCGAGTTTCGTCTTGGTCTGTCCCTCGAACTGCGGCTCGGCGATCTTCACCGAAACCACAGCGGTCAAACCTTCACGGAAATCCTCCGGCGCGAGGTCACCCTTGAACTTCGCGAGCAGATTGTTCTTCTCCGCATAGTTCTTCAGCGAACGCGAAAGACCCATCTTGAACCCCTGAAGGTGGGTTCCTCCCTCTATGGTGTTGATGTTGTTGACGTATGAATATATCTTCTCGGAGAATCCGTTGTTGTACGAGAGGGCGATGTCGATAGGTATCACCTTGTCGCTCTGCACGCACACAGGCTCAGGGATGAGCTGTGTGGCACCGGCGTCAAGATAGTCAATGAACTCCTTGAGGCCTTCCTTGGAATAGAAAATATCCCCGCGGTAAAGCTGTTTTCCGGTCGGCTTCGAGTTGCCGTTCTCATCGGTGACATATTCATCAACCAGTTCCCTCTCATCGGTGATGGTGATCTTGATGCCTTTGTTCAGATAGGCCAGCTCACGCATCCTCGCGGCGAGGGTGTCATATTTATAAACAGTTGTCTGGGTGAATATGGTCGGATCGGGATGGAAGGTGATGATGGTTCCGGTGTCATTGCAGTCTCCGACAATCTCCACAGGGGCGAGTGGCTTGCCCTTTGAATATTTCTGCACGAATATATGCCCCTCACGGTGAACCTCAGCGATCAGGCTGTCAGAAAGGGCGTTCACGCAGGAAACGCCGACTCCGTGCAGACCTCCGGACACCTTGTAGCTGTCCTTGTTGAACTTACCACCGGCGTGAAGGACTGTCATCACGACCTCAAGGGCGGAACGGTGCTCCTTTGGATGCATTCCGGTAGGGATTCCACGTCCGTTATCCGACACCCTTATCGAGTTGTCAGGAAGGATGGTGACACCGATTTCGGTGCAGTAACCGGCCATCGCCTCGTCAATACCGTTGTCAACCACCTCATAGACAAGATGATGGAGTCCCCTCTCCCCGATGTCGCCGATGTACATCGAAGGTCTTTTCCTCACCGCCTCAAGTCCTTCCAGCACCTGGATACTACTTGCGGAATATTGCTCTTCCGCTTTCTTCATCTCTTCGTTCTCAATCATATTCTATCGCCTATAATTATCTATTAATATGGTTTGCCCATAAAACAGACAAATATAATAAATTTAAGGGGCAATGCGAAATTTATTTCCACATGCCCCCGATCTATTATTAGGATATTCTCTCCTTGATAGTGACCGCAAGGAAACAATCTACAGATTCAATGAGACTCCCGCCGTGACCCAAAGGCCTTTCTCCGCGTATAATGGATTCCTCTGGATGGTCTGGCAAAGCAGATTGCCCGACTCCAACCAAAATTCCAGCTTCCTGTTGAATTTGTAGCCACAGTTCAGTCCAAGATCCACATAACCAGGCACACGGACCTTCACAATCTCTTCAGAAACCGTGACCGGAGACACAGGAGTCAAGTCGTCCTCATCACCACCCAAGCCAGCGAAAGAGGCCTTTCGACACTTTCCTTCACGCCATGATGACGCCTCCACCGAGAAGCCGGCGTAAAGCCTGGAATTGATGTTGTACGTCAGCTTAATGCCACCACTGTACTTTGGAAGAGCAAAGCCAAGATTGTCGGCATCATTATCCGGGAACGAAAGATTCCTGAACCGAAGATCAGCATCCACATTGAATCGTCCAGCCTGGAGCCCCATCAACGCGTTGGCATAGATAATATTCGCGTCCGAATACGCGACATCTGGAGAGAAAGAGTTCTGGACGAACCGTCCGGACTCCATCATAAGGTTCTCATAGATTCCGACACCACCATTCAAATCAAACCGGAACGAAGAGGATATGCTTCCCCTCACACCGACCTTGGCATTGAGGTTCTCCACGGTGTTGTCAACAAGGGATGTCATCAAGTCCAGATTCGCCGGAACAAGGAACGACGGATTAAAATGATGGTTACGGGAGATTTGCGATGAATATGTGTTCAGGCGGCTTCCACCTGTAGCGTCCGCGTAAAGAGCCACACCGTTCCCGGCTGCGAAACTGACATGGACATCGGGATAGACAATCTGTCCCTTACCGCCCCCCATCTTACGGAAAGCCAAAGTGTCAGAGGCATCATTTCTGAACATGGCTTCGAATTTCACTCCCAGATTCAAGTTCCAACGCCCGGACTGCAGCCGATAGCTCGGAACCAGGGCGACACGTCCTATGTTACCGTCATAGAACCTACCGTAGGAAGCCGTCTCTCCTTCGAATCCGACAAGGATGCTCCGACGGCTGTCAAGAACCGTTCCGGCCAGACCATCCAAGACGAACCATGACTCTCCCTGCCTGTCGGCAGTGACCTCTTTCCACAAATCACCGGAAAGCCTTAACATCATCGGTTTAAGGTCCAGATTGTCATTGGCGATTCTTCCTCTCAACGCCACATCGTAAAGGAAATACGACTCGGAGTCGTTATTGGAACGAACTCTGGCGTTGAAGTCAAAGGCATTATAGGAACGGGACATGACGGAATCCTTCGCGGCCAAGCCATAATAACCAAGGCCGAATGAAAGAATGGCCCTGTCCCAGTTATAACGCCCGTCAAAACCGGCGGAAGTCAAAGCGTCATAACCTTTGAATCCGTTTCCGGATTTCTCAAGACGATAAAGGTCATCCTTCAATTCAGGTTTGATTTCGTGATAGTTACCGAAATACGACTTATGGCTGGCGTACACGCTCATCTGGAACGGTCCACTCTGCTCAGGGCTGAAGACGAACTCAAACCGAGGGTGGAGAGTGTAACCGGCGCCGGCCTTGAGATAAAGCTGACGTCCCCTCCAGGCATCCTTGGCCGGCCTCATATTCAGCATATAAGGCTTGAAGCTGTAGGCTCCCTGGTAAGGCTTCTCAAACACCTCATAGTCAAAGTCCAGGTCGAAGCGGAGCAGCGAGTCCGGCACGTTCATCCCGAGCAAAGGCTTGTGAACCTCCGAAGCGTTGCCCTGATAGGTGTTGGTGACCTCGACGGTCGGATTGAAATTCTGTCCGAAAGAGACCGCGGCGGTCATCAGCATTGCCGCGGAAACCAGATATATCTTTCTCATATTCATTTCCACTACATCATGGTTTTAAGTTTCTCAAGACGCATCCTGACATTGTCAAGCACATCATCTGACGTACCCTCGGCAGGTTTGTAGCCGTTCTGGACGCTCTCGAACGTGGCCTTGGCCTGAGCGAGATTATCCTGCTCGGCGAACGAGTCACCAAGGGTGATGAACGCCTTCGCAAGCCAATAGCTCTGGTCCCCGGCCTTCTCGGCGAACGCATAGACCTTCTTCTCGACGGTGTCATACTTACCCTGGTCGCAGGCATCCTGAATGATCATATAGGCAGCCTCCGCACCTTCGGCGGTGGACGGAGCGGAACTGAGGCTTGCGAATATCTCAAACGCAGCCTCGCGCTCGTTCATCGAAAGCAACGACTTGGCCTTGAAGTAGTCAGCCTCACGGATCTCCGCCGCCGTGCTCTTTCCGTCAGCCTTCACCTTGTCCGCGCAGGACTGTGCCGAAGTCCAGTCTCCGGCCTTGTAGGCGGAACGCATCATCCCGACTCTGGCCGTGTGCTTGTTGTTCTCTATCCTGGCCTCCTGAAGCAGTGAGGAATAGCCACCGAACGCATCCTTGTAGCGTTGCAGGTCATAGGACAGCCTTGAGAAGTTCAGGATGGCCGTCTCGGCGAACGCCGATCCATCACCTTTCTCCATAGACTTCCTATACCAATCGCAAGCCTGTTCCTTCTTGCCTATATTCCTGTAGCACTCAGCGACATAGAACTCAGCCTCAGGCACTTTATGACCGGACGGATAACGTTCAAGATATGTCTGGAGAGAGGCCAAAGCCTTATTGTAGTTCTCCGTGAGGAACACCTGCTCGGCCGCGTTGAAGTACATAGTCTCCTTCTCGCTGTCAGACTTGTCCTTGATCACACCGGCCTTGTCGGCGAAATCAATGTACTCGTCCGTACGTCCCTGCGACTGGTAGATCGACTCGATGGCCAGAAGAGCGTCCTGGGCATATTCAGTGCCGGGCATCTCGGTGATCACCTGCTTGTAGTAGCCAAGGGACTGGTCGTACTCGGACATATTCCTTGAAATCATTCCAAGCTCGATGAGGGAGCGGGCGACAATGGTCTTGTCTTTGGTGGAGGAGCGGAGTTTCGTGAAAGCGGAGACAGCGTCATCGATCCTGCCGGCGGCGACGTAGGCCCTTCCGAGCTCGAACATAGCGTCAGAGTAATATTCCACTGACGGATTTGTGTTCAGAGCCTTGGAAAGCGCTCCGATCTTGCCGTTCATATCCCCCATAAGTCCGTAGGCTATGCCGGCGCGGTAGTTCGGGTAGAGATTGTCCTTGTAAGGGAAACGCTTCAAGGCGTTCTCATATTCAGTGACGGCTGTCTTGTAGTCCTTGCGGATGAAATCGCAGTCCGCGCGGCGCACGGCGGCATCCTCCCCCTCGGTCAGGTTGCGGCCTTGGAGATATTCATCAAACCATTTGGCGGCGTTGTCGTAGTCGCCGAGGCGGAAGTAGCAGTAAGCCAGATCGTAAGGAATCAGCCGGCCTTCCGTCTTGCCCTCAAGCGCCGAGTTGTTGTACAGGTCCTTGAAAGTCTCCAGAGCCTTGTCGAACTGGTCGCTGCGGTAGTAGGACTCGCCGAGCCAGTACCTCGAAAGCTGCGAGAACGGAGAGCGCTTGTCCGAATAGAACGAGGAGGCCCTGAGGAAAGGAACAGCGTCCCTCCAGGAGCCGGTCTCCACAAGCTGCTCCGCACGCAGGTAATTGGCCTTCATATAGTTGGCTTTCTGGTCCTTGTCCAGCATATCTATGTTGGAATATGCCTCCACGGCTCCGGCGTAATCGTGGCTGTAGAGCGAGGCCAGCGCCATATAGCTGTAGATCCTCTCTCCCTTCTTCTTGTCGGAATATTTGGCAAGATAGTCGTTGAAGACCGAAGGGTTGTGGTTCAGGTCAAAAGACAGCTTGGCATAGTTGAAATGCGCGTCTTCCTGGATGTCCGGGTTGAACGACCGTTCCGAGGCGGCCTTGAATGCGTCGAGCGCGGCGACCTTGTTACCAGTCTGGATGTAGCTGTAGGCCAGATTGTAGTTCGCTATCTGCCCGATCGAGTCGGTCCTGTTCCGCATCAGCGAGTAGTTCTCGATGGCTCCCTTGTAGTCCTCGGTGGCGTAGAGAAGCGAGCCGGCGTAGAAATAATCGTTGCGGTCCATATCGTTATCCCCGCTCCGGGCCACATCGTAATATTCCTTGGCCTTGGCGGTGTTGCCCTTGGCCAGGTAGGACTCGGAGATTATCCTCGCGAGATGCCTCTGACGCTCCTTCGGCGCGTTCTCATACACCTTGACACCATTTTTCAGGACGTATGAATAATCCTTCCTCATAAAGCGGCATTCGACCATATAGGAATTGGACATCTCGGTGAAACGAGGGTCTCTCGCCGCCTTCTCAAACCAATCAAACGCCTCATCGAAATTCTTCTCCGAATAGTTGATGTAGCCCAATGAATATCTCGACGGCGCGGTGTAGTCCGACTGCACCCTCTTCTCCGACTTCTCAAACAAAGACTTGGCCTTCGCCAGATCCCCGGTCTCGAAGTATGAATATGCCTGTTTGAAAGCATATTCAGCGACCAGATCGGCCGGCAGCCTTTTCTCCGGCACTTTGTCGAACTCGGCGGCGGCAGCCTTATAATCCTGTCTGTCAAACAGATTCAGAGCCTTGTAGAAATGAATCTGCGGCACGAGGATGGAATACGGGTGCGCGGCGATATATTCATCGGCCAAGGTCTCGTTCCCGACCTCCTGCAGCCGGACGGAGCAAAGGGCCTCATAGCCGCCTGCGGTCACATCCCCGGTTCCGGCATAGATTTCTCCGAATATGCTTCCCGCCCTCTCGAACATCCCGTGTCCGTAGAGTTCGGTGGCGAGACGGTACTGGTCCTGTCCGGCCTCCTGAGCCGACACGGCCGTCCCCGCGCCAAGTGAGAGCGCCGCCAGAAACGCTGCGGCAAGTTTGCTTTTCATATAGTTTCCAATCATTTTCATCAGCGAAAAATATTCTACAAATTTACTTAAGGAAAATGAAAAATAACATACATATTTCCTAAATATACCCGAAAAATAGAGTATATTTGCGTTACTATGGAAGTGAACGCGCTATCAGCATCAAAAAGCGAGCCGCTGGTCTCATTCAAGGACGCGGACATCGTGAACGGAGAAAGTACCGTGATCTACGGGCTTGATATGGACATATTTCCGGGAGACTTCATCTACATCGTCGGCAAGGTCGGAACCGGCAAGACTTCGATCATCCGCACGATGATCGGCGAGAACCCTCTTGAGAAGGGCTCCGGAGAGGTCTGCGGTTTCAAGCTCAACGGCTTGAGAGACAAGGATATTCCTTATCTCCGCCGCAGGATCGGAGTCGTGTTCCAGGATTTCCAGCTGCTGATGGACAGGACGGTCGAGAGCAATCTGGAGTTTGTATTGAAGGCCACCGGATGGAAGGACCGGAACGAGATCGACAAACGGATCGTCGAGGTCCTGGCCGATGTCGGGATGGAGAACAAGGCGCACAAGATGCCACACCAGCTCTCCGGAGGCGAGCAGCAGCGCATCGCCATAGCCCGTTCCCTGCTGAACAGGCCAAGGCTCATCATCGCCGACGAGCCGACCGGCAACCTTGACAACGAGACCGCCGACGGAATCCTGCGCCTGCTGACCGGAATCAACAAGGAGGACGGCACGGCCATCGTGATGGTGACCCACAACAGGACCATCTTCGAGAAATATCCCGGCAGGGTCTTCGTCTGCAAGGACGAGAGGTGCAAGGAGAACCTTAACGACGAGGTTATTGATCTGGCTCTGACCATTTAGACCTATGCTGAAAAAAGACAGATACCATCACATACTTTCCTGGTTCCAGGCCAACCAACCGGAAGTCAGGACCGAACTGCACTACGAATCCCCTTTCCAGCTGCTTGTGGCGGTGATTTTAAGCGCGCAATGCACGGACAAAAGGGTGAATATGGTCGCACCGGAACTGTTCAGAAGGTTTCCGAAGCCCGAGGATCTGGCCTCCGCGTCGTTCGAGGACGTGCTGGCGGTTATAAAAAGCATCTCCTACCCCAACAGCAAGGCCGCGCACCTCATCGGAATGGCTCAAAAATTGTTGCGGGAATATGCCGGCGAAGTCCCGTCGGACATAGACCAGCTTATGACACTCCCGGGAGTCGGACGCAAGACGGCCAACGTGCTTGCCTCCGTGATCTATGACAAACCGGTCATCGCTGTTGACACGCACGTTTTCCGTGTATCCCACAGGATGGGACTGTCGGACGGAAAGACAGTCGAGGCTGTCGAGAAGGAACTGGAGTCGTACATCCCGGCGGAACTGAGGGCAAGGGCACATCATTGGCTGATCCTCCATGGACGGTACACGTGCACTGCCCGAAACCCGAAATGCGACGATTGCCCGCTGCGGGACTGGTGCCGCGACTATGAACAGAAACACAGAATATTATGATACAGTTTTCCCCTGAGAATATACTCCTCATCGGATCCATCCTGATTTTCACGGCGATACTCATCAGCCGGGCCGGTTTCAAGTTCGGAATCCCGGTCCTGCTCCTGTTCATCGTCGTCGGAATGGCGTTCGGTGTCGATGGATTAGGACTCGCGTTCGACAATTTCCACATCGCACAGTTCATCGGTACCATAGCGCTATGTGTAATCCTATACTGCGGCGGTCTTGAGACGAAGTTCGACACGATAAAACCCGTACTAAAAGAAGGAATCGTGCTGTCCACCGTCGGGGTGTTCCTGACGGCCTTGTTCACGGGCGGATTCATTTATCTGTTGACAAGGGTGGGATACCTCTCCGAGGGAATGTCCACCGTGATGTGCTTTCTGCTTGCGGCCGTGATGTCGTCAACCGACTCAGCGTCAGTGTTCAACATCCTGAGGAACGCAAAGATGAAGCTGAAGGAGAACCTCCAGCCGGTCCTTGAGCTGGAGTCCGGTTCCAACGACCCGATGGCCTACGTCATCACCATCGTGCTGATCCAATGCGCCCAGCAGCTTTTCGAGCCGGCCTCCGGAATCGACATCGACTACCCACGGATGATCGGCAACGCCTTGCTGACATTCACGATGCAGCTTGGAATCGGAGCTATTATGGGTGTGGGTCTCGGCAGGGCTTTCTCTTGGGCTCTCGGAAAACTGAAACTGAACGGAGCCTCACTCTATGCCATCCTCGTGCTGAGCATCGGGTTCTTCATCTACTCGATCACCGGACTCGTCAACGGCAACGGATTCCTCGCCATCTACCTCGCCGGTGTGATCATAGGCAACAAGCCGATGGCCCACAAGAGAGAGGTCTTCAGGTTCAGCGACACGGTCACCTGGCTGATGCAGATGGGAATGTTCCTCACGCTTGGGCTTCTCGTGAACCCTAAGGAGATGCTGTCCGTGGCTCCCGTGGCACTTCTCATCGGAATATTCCTTACTTTTATAGGCCGTCCGTTGGCGGTGTTCATCTCGCTCCTGCCTTTCAGGAAGCTCTCGTTCAGGGCAAGGGTGTTCATCTCCTGGGTAGGTCTGAAAGGAGCCACTCCGATCATCTTCGCCATATTCACTGTCGTGGCTGACATTCCGGGCTCCGGACAGATCTTCAACATCGTATTCTTCATCACGATGGTTTCCATGCTGATCCAAGGCATGAGCATTCCTGCGGTGGCGCGCAAGCTGAACCTTGCCCTGCCTCAGGAGAAGGCTCCGGAGACATTCGGAATCGAGATCCCGGAGGAGGCCGGCAAGCTGATGGACCACAGGCTGACGGAGACGGATCTCGCTGCCGGTGACACACTTAAGGAAGTCGCATTACCGGAGGGGACCCGTGTTGTGATGATAAAGAGGGACGGTGAGTTGATTGTTCCTGACGGATCAGTCAAGCTCAAGGTCGGCGACAAGCTGCTTATGATTATGGGCAACCAATTTGACGAATCGGAATAATGATGTAAATTTGCAGCCCGGTCACTTCGACATGCTCAGTGACCGGGCAATTGGAATAAACCAAAATTTTTAGGAATATGAAAAGAATAGTACTTATCCGTCACGGCGAAAGCCAGTGGAACAAGGAGAACAGGTTCACAGGCTGGACCAACGTTGACCTCAGCGAGAAGGGCGTTCAGGAAGCCCTCGACGCCGGAAAGGCCCTCAAAGAGGCCGGAATCACCTTCGAAGTGGCCTACACCTCTTATCTTAAGAGAGCCATCAAGACCCTCAACAACGTCCTCGACGCTATGGATCTCGACTGGATCCCTGTAAAGAAGACCTGGAGGCTCAACGAGAAGCATTACGGAATGCTTCAGGGACTCAACAAGGCTGAGACAGCCCAGAAGTACGGCGACGAGCAGGTGCTCATCTGGCGCCGCAGCTTCGACGTGGCTCCTCACAACCTTCCTGAGGACGATCCTAACAGCGCTACCAAGGATCCTCGCTACGCTCTCGTTCCAGACCAGTACATTCCTCGCACAGAAGCTCTTAAGAACTGCATCGAGCGTGTTATGCCTTACTGGGAGTGCGAGATCTTCCCTGCCCTCAAGCAGCACGACAACATCGTGGTTGTGGCTCACGGCAACAGCCTCCGTGGTGTCGTAAAGCACCTCAAGGGAATCTCAGACGCTGACATCGTCGGCCTGAACATCCCGACAGCGACTCCTTACGTGTTCGAGTTCGATGACGACCTCAATCTCGTGAAGGATTACTATCTCGCTGATCCTGAGGAGCTCAAGCGCAAGCAGGAGGCTGTGGCCAAGCAGGGTAAGGCTAAATAATTTTCCGACACATCCATTTGCTATCCCTCTGGAAATCTTTCAGAGGGATTTTTATGTTGTGTAGTCACTTCGGTTCAAGGGTTGGAACATTATACCCAGACAGGGGCACACACAATCATAAGCCGGCTTCTACCGTGCTTGATGACAGCGGAAAAAAGGCAAATGGCGGATTTTGCACGTTACCAAAATCCGCCATTTGATTTTTCCGCTGTCAAGTGGCTATGCTTTGGGCTTGCCGAAGCTCCACCAATACAAACAATAGATTGTAACCGAAATGTAACACGGTTGCAATCGTCCGGTAACATTTTATGGTGAATTTTGCGTTCGTAATAGAGAGAAAAGATTTATGAGTGAGATTTACCTTGTGTTTGTGGTATTCCTGTTCGTGCTGGCGGTGTTCGACCTGATGGTCGGAGTCAGCAACGACGCTGTCAACTTCCTGAACTCAGCGATAGGCGCCAAAGTGGCCAAGTTCAGGACAATCATCATCGTGGCCGCTGTCGGAGTGTTCATGGGAGCGACGATGAGCAACGGAATGATGGAAGTCGCAAGGAATGGAGTATTCCATCCGGCGATGTTCTCCCTGAAGGAGCTGATGTTCATCTTCCTCGCCGTGATGATCTCTGACGTGATCCTGCTTGACATATTCAACAACCTCGGACTGCCGACCTCGACCACGGTTTCCCTTGTGTTTGAGCTGCTTGGAGGCACCACGGCATTCGTGCTTCTGAAGCTGGCGAACGACACCACCGGACTAACGGTAGGCGACCTGATGAACACGGAGAAGGCGCTCGGCATGATCATGGCCATATTCGTTTCCGTCGCCATAGCGTTCTTCTTCGGAATCGTCCTGCAGTACATCTCACGACTGGTCTTCACCTTCACCTACAAGAAGAACCTCAAGTGGAAGATAGGAATATTCGGGGGCGTCGCCACGACAGCCATCTTCTACTTCATGCTGTTCAAAGGCATCAAAAGCATGTCTTTCGTCACGCCGGAAATCTACGAATATATCCAAAATCACACCCTTGCCATTCTGGGAATATGCTTCCTCGCGTCAACAGCCATCATGCAGTTTCTCTATTTCTTGAAAGTCAATGTGTTCAAGATTCTGGTACTGATGGGAACTTTCGCCCTTGCGATGGCATTCGCCGGCAACGACCTCGTCAACTTCATCGGAGTGCCTCTGGCGGGATATTCATCCTATGTTGACTTCGCCGCGAACGGTGCGTCCAACCCTTCCACCTTCATGATGTCGTCGCTGGACGGACCCGCCAAAAGCCCGCTCATATTCCTTGTTGCCGCCGGTGCCGTCATGGTGTTCTCCCTTGCGACATCGAAGAAAGCCCGGAACGTGATCAAGACCTCCGTGGACCTTTCCAGGCAGAGCGAGGGTGACGAGATGTTCGGTTCCTCGAAGATCGCCAGGGTTCTGGTCAGATTCTCCAACAACACCGCCAATTTCTTCCAGGATGTCGTTCCGGACAACGTCAAGGCCTGGTGCGAGAAGCGTTTCAACACCGATGAGGCCCGACTCCCTGAAGGAGCGGCCTTCGACGAGGTCAGAGCGACGGTCAATCTGGTTGTGGCAGGTCTGCTGATAGCCCTCGGAACATCCCTTAAACTACCTCTTTCAACAACTTACGTCACATTCATGGTAGCCATGGGTTCCTCTCTGGCCGACCGCGCGTGGGGCCGTGAGAGCGCCGTCTACAGAGTCACCGGCGTGGTCTCCGTCATCGGAGGCTGGTTCATCACAGCCGGAGCGGCCTTCATTCTCTGCTTCCTCGTGGCTATGCTGATGCACGTCGGAGGCTTCGTCGCCGCCTGCATCATGATGGCGCTCGCGATCTTCCTGCTCATCCGCAGCAACATCCGCTACAAGAAAAAGGCGGAGGAAGAGAACGGAGACGTGACCTTCAACCAGATGATGCTCAGCACCGACAAGAGCGAGATCCTTACGCTTCTGAGCAAGCACATAGCCGACAGCCAGTCTGATTTCCTTGAATATGTCAACACAACCTTCCGCCAGATCACCGATGGCTTCATCAAGGAGGATCTCGGGATGCTGCACAAGGCTGAGAGCACCATGAGACGCAAGAGGGAGGAGCTGAAGAACAGCAGACGTAAGGAGATGATAGGGTTCCGTAAAATTGACCCGGAGGTCGCGATGGAGAAGAACACCTGGTTCCACCTCGGCAGGAACTCCTGCGAGGAGATCCTCTACTGCCTCAGGCGAATAGCCGACCCGTGCGAGGAACACGTGGACAACAACTTCGTGCCGCTGAGCAAGGAGCAGGTCAAGGAATATATCCCATTGAGGGACACGGTTCTGTTCCTCCTGAGACGCACCGAGAAGATTCTCCAGACAGATTCCTACGATGAGGTCGATGAGGTTCGCCGCGAGGCCGAGGAACTGAAGGATTGTCTTGAGAAGGCCCGTGAGGCCCAGATGCAGCGGATGCAGTCATCCAAGGAGAACATAGCTGTGGCCTACCTCTACCTGAACCTCCTTCAGGAGACCCGTGAGCTCACCAGCTCCCTCCGCCACCTCCTCCGCGCCTCCAAAGGCTTCAGGGAGTAGGGAACAGTGGTATGGTGGCACTACACCAGCATACCACTGTTTCGCCGTGGAAGACAATCATCTGAATATCATAATATTAAACTAATGTCCTCCTACCCATAACGGGTAGGAGGACATCCATTTAGTGCGTTTAGTATCTGTTATTTACTCTCCACGATGAGGATTATTACTTTTACTTGTCGGCAAAGACAAGTATGTAGTTTTTGGTCGGCAGACCTCGGAAACCGAAAACACCATCTTTCTTTTCCGCCTTGAGCCTGACAGAATAACGTATCTCGGTACTGTTCTGCCTTCCGAATGAGTCGTCCTTGCTGGCCGGAACAATACACTTCAGCTCCTTATCTTTGGCCATTCCCCCTTTTGCTACCCCAAAGTCATACCACGCATCCTTATACACCTTTTGAAGGCAATAACAATCATGCCCGTTGAGTGGCGAAACGTTAGGTTTCCCATCTTCACGCAACGACACCGCCAGAATCAATTCATCCAGCGGATCTATACTCGGATGAGAATTTTTATTATATAACCTTCCGAAAGAACTTCCCTCCTTGTTCCCGGAAAGAGGATAGTCAACGCCATCCTTTCGATAGACAAATTCAAAGGAGCCCGGGAAACAGAGCGGGAGCATTTTTTTAAGCACTTTATTTATTTCGTAATCATCCTGTGCATGAATCTTCCAGAAATAAGCGTCCACATACAGATGGTCATTCCCGACCTCAATCAGTTCGTCTTCTGTGAAATTATGAGAGGATTCACTGTTAAGCGCGGCCAGAATCAAATCCTGCTTCTCGGTCACACTTGCCAAGCCCTTTGCCACGGCCTCCTTTATCGCATCCAACTTCACGTTAAGCCCTGACATAGGAGAATCTATCGCATCTTTTATAGCGTCCAGTTTGTCGTTGGCCGTGCCGGCCGTCGCGTTCAAGGCGTCTATCGCCTTCTTCACAAGGCCGAGCGTGCTGTCCTCTCCGACAAGGCCGCCTTGGATAGCGCCCTCGATCGCCGCCAGTTTTTCAGACAACGCGCCAGTCTGGTCGCCCACCGCCTTGTTGATCGCGTCAAGTTTCTCATCCATTGCCCCTTCGAGAGACTCGACAGCCTGTTTCACGAGATCAATCGCCTCGGCGTTCTTGACTAAGCCGTTCCTTACCGCCGCCCTGATCAGGTTCATCTTCTGCCCCAATTCCTTTGTCTGCCTGTTGACAGCCCTCTTGACCGCATCCAGTTTCGTCTCTACCGTGCCCTCAAGGGATCCGATGGCATCCTCCACAAGGCCGATAGCCTTCGCGTTGTCGGCGAATCCTGCCTTGAGCGTCGCGTCGATCAGTTCCAGTTTGCCCGACAGGGTCACAGTCTGGTTCCTTATCGCCTTTCTTATCGCCGTCAGTTTATCCTCGACCGTCCCTTCCAGAGAATTGACAGCATCCTTGACAAGCCCTATCGCCTTCGCGTTGTCGGCAAAACCGGCATTGACCGCACCCTCGATCAGCACCAGCTTGGCGCTCAGCTCGGTGGTCTGGCTCTTGACGGCGGACTCGATCGCCGCAAGTTTCTCCTCCAGTGAACCAGAGAGCGACTCGATCGCCGCCTTAACAAGGCCTATCGCCTCGGCGTTGCTGTCGAACCCTTCTTCCGCCTTCTCGGCTATGAGGGCAAGAGCCTTCTCTATCAGGTCAAGTTTGGCGCACAGGTCAGCGGACTGAGCCTCGACCGCCTTCTTGACAGCGTCAAGCTTCTCCGCCGTGGTGACGTTCATTGAATTGATCTCGGCTATGAGTCTGCCGGTCATCTCCTCGTACTTGAGGACTCCGTTCTCATAGGCCTTCGTCAAGAGTTCCATCTTTTGGGAAAGTGTCAGGGAAAGGTTCTTCAAGGCCTCATCAAGAAGATCCATCTTCTCCGAAAGAGTCATGGTCTGACTTTTCAAGGCCTCCTCCAAAAGCTCCAACCTCTTTGAAATGCTCATTGTCTGATCCTGCAAAGCCTTGACAATCTCAGTGTAGTCATTCGTAATCGTTTGTTCAAATCTGATGTCCGGGGAGTAATACTCACACGAAACAACCGCCGCCACCAGCGAGCAGAGGGATAGGGTTAGAAGAAATCTTTTCATAAAATCGGGTTTCAGTGGCTTTCGCCTATTAATAAAAATGAATATTATCAATAATATCGAATGAATATACTCCTATCTGTGACAGATGGGAGCATACTCATTCAACAGGTTAATTATCCGTCATTTACTCTCCACGGGAGACAACAAGGATCGTCGCGCGGCGGGCTGCGTCGGAAGCGTCCTTGCCGGAATCTCCAAGAGGCTGGCGGAAAGCGCGGCTGCAATCAACTCCCTGCTTCCGCAGATAGTCAAGCACTGTCTCGATACGCAGTTCGCTGAGCCGCTGGTTATGTCCGCTGGCACCTGTAGCGGAAGCCTCTCCGACAACGACAAGTTCGGTTTCATTCAAAGCCTTCATACGTTCAGCGAAAGCGTCAAGATCAGCCTTCGCGGCAGCGCTGAGCTTGAAACTGTCATTGGAGAACTGAACGGTAAGATCCTGAAGAACCTCATTGGTGCGGCGCGCCTTAAGCTCAGCGTTTTCTTTCTCAAGGGCTTCTACCCGGGACTTCAGCGCGGCGTTCTCGGTCTTGGCGGATGCGAGAGCCTCGTCCTTGGCCTTACCTGAAGCCTCACAATCCGCCTTGGCGGCCGCGCCGGACACGGTCATCGCGGCCAAAGCGAGTTCGGACTCACGCAACTTGCGTCCGGTACTCTTGTAGCCGGATTTTGATCCAAGAATATTCAGTCTCAAGACCACTGAGGCGGTACCGATCCCCTTTGGAGCGTTATCGCAACTGAAAAGCCGCTTGTAGTTACCCTGAACGCCCACAGTCACAACGGGACTCACGTCAAACTCGGCGGACAGCAGCATCGGAACATAGCCGACATCGTACTTATGCCTGGAGTTCACAGCGTCCAGCCAAGTGTTTATCGTCTCCTTGTACGACCCGCTCCAACGCTCGTGCCCCATCGAGATGTCGTAGGTGTTGCCACTGGCGAAAAGCCAGCCGAAACCGGCTCCCGCATAAAGGTTGAGGCGTCTGTCCTGACGGTTTCTCCACAGTTCCATGATGTTGAACTCAAGGGTCAGGTCAGCGGCATGATAATGCGTCCACATCTTCGAATACACAAGGCCACCGTATTGCTCTGAAAGCGTTCCCTCACCGGCTGGAATCTCCAATGGCTGGAACTCGGAGAATCTCTGCTCACGGGCATACTTGGAAAAATCGTAGTTCACACCCAATCTGATCCACGGACGGATGTTGAACGAGACGCCGGCCCCGATCTCCGGGAATATATTCATGCCCGGCGCCGCGTCCACGCTTGACATTCCCAGTCCGTGCGCCATTGTTGCGCCGCCCTCGGCATAAAGGCTCCATGTGGCGGTACGGTAAGCACTGCTTCCCCGCTCCTGCGCCCCCATGCCAGCGAAGAGGCATGAGGACAACGCCAATATTATGATTGACAAATATCTTTTCATAAGATGCTGAGGTATTAGTTATCTTCGACTATTATAAACTCTACGGAATTGTCAGGATACTGATTCGGATAATACAATCCTCTAAACCCCCAAACTCCGCTTGTGGATTTAATTGCCGTAGACTTATGAATGTACTCGATATAATCTCCATCAGGTCTTCTGATTTTTCTGAAAGAGTCTGCCCCAATCATATCCTGCACTTTAAGATTCTTGCCGGCAGCACGTTCTCCTATCTTTACCCAGAAACGATATGAGCAGTTTTTATGGACCTTTTTAATATAGTAACAAGAATGACCATTTATATTGGTATGCACAGGATCCGGATTCACATAATTTTGACCAATATAAACGGCAAGAATCACCCCATCCCTGTCAATTATGCTATTCAAGATGCCTCCTTCAGTGTAAAGAGGTCCATAAAAACTTGTGGTCTCGCTGCCCGATAGCGGATACTTGCCTGAATCTTGTCTCCACCAAAACTTATATCTATGCGGCAAAGACAATGGAATCAGATCCTTAAGAGCCCTTACCACCTCATAGTTCTCGTGATTGGCAACCCAGAAAGCGTCGTCAACATACAAGTAATCATCACCAACCTCAAGAAGTTCATCCTTTGTAAAATGGTATGTCGATGCACTGTTGATCGCTTTCAGAATCAAATCCTGCTTCTGGGTCACATCAATCAGCCCCTGTTCCAACGCCTCACGGATTGCGTCCATTTTCGTGGTAAGGCTGGAAAGCTGGGAATTAACCGCCTCACTGATCGCATCCAGTTTGTCATTGGCCGTTCCAGCTGTCGCGTTCAAAGCCTCTATCGCCTTCCTAACAAGGCCGAGCGTGCTGTCTTCTCCGACAAGACCAGAATTAACCGCACCTTCAATAAGCGCAAGTTTGGCACTCAAATCTGTCGTCTGGTCTTTCACAGCCTTCTCGACGGCCGCAAGTTTCTCCTCCAAAGAACCCTGAAGCGAGCCGATGGCATCCTTGACAAGATCAATCGCCTTCGAGTTGTCGGCAAATCCGGCCTTGACCGTTCCCTCTATAAGAACCAGCTTGGCGCTAAGATCCGTCGTCTGATCCTTCACAGCCTTCTCCACAGCGGCAAGCTTCTCCTCCAGAGAGCCCTGAAGCGTGCCAATGGCATCCTTGACAAGATCAATCGCCTTCGCGTTGTCGGCAAATCCGGCCTTGACCGTCCCCTCTATAAGAACCAGCTTCGCGCTAAGATCCATCGTCTGATCCTTCACAGCCTTCTCGACAGCCGCAAGTTTCTCCTCCAGAGAGCCCTGAAGCGAGCCGATGGCATCCTTGACAAGATCAATCGCCTTCGCGTTGTCGGCAAATCCGGCCTTGA